>BNJV01000531.1_pt1 | contig 60171 bp, 66 predicted proteins | sample 8540591 | NCBI WGS metagenome assembly BNJV01 (sample SAMD00202457, study PRJDB9452) | human saliva metagenome | host: Homo sapiens | reverse complement strand
AAAGACGAGTATTTCCTGCGATTGATGTGAAACGTTCAGGCACTCGTAAAGAGGATATGCTCCTTTCACAAGAAACGCTAGAAGCCATTTGGAAAGTGCGTCATGCCATTAAAGGAGATGGGCTTGAAACGAGTGAGCAACTCGTGAAGCAATTAAGAGAAACGAAGTCGAATGCCGATTTCATACGTCGTCTCAGTTTATTAGATTAGAACTAAAATCCCTAAGAGTTTTCTTAGGGATTTTTATTTTTCAAAAGGTTACAAAATAAGATGAAAGGAGATTTCAAATAGATTGCTCCTTGTGGTAAAATGGAAAAAGGAGTGATTTTACGTGAAAAAGAAAAAAGTAATCAAAACAAATGCAGTGCGAATGGTCGAGCAAGCAAAAGTTCCATATGCCATTCATGAATATGATGTGGATACAGCACACCTTGATGCGATTCATGCAGCACAGGGGATGGGAATTCCTGTTGAGGAAGTCTACAAAACCATCGTATTAAGGGGCGATAAGACTGGACATTTAGTTGCTTGTATAGCGGCTCACCGAGAATTGGACTTAAAGACGATTGCAAAAGTTTCAGGAAATAAACGCGTAGAATTATTATCACTAGATAAACTGGAACCATTAACAGGATATGTACGCGGAGGATGCTCACCAATTGGAATGAAGAAGAAATTCCCAACCTTCATCGAGCATCATGCGATGGAGCAAAAAACGATTCGTATCTCTGCGGGAAAACGTGGACTACAATTAGAAATTGCACCACAGGATTTACAACAGTTAACACAAGCAACAGTATTCGAAAATCATCCAGATGAGGTGGAAGCATGAGTGAAGTAACGATTCTTCACATCAACGATATGCACTCGAACTTCCACTCCATAGAAACACAAACGCGCTTTATGAAGGAGCGTAGAGCCCAGCTTGAAAAAGAAGGGCAGAAGGTATTTGGGATTGATCTAGGAGACCTCATTGACCGTGTTCATCCATTGGTTGAAGCAGAGGACGGAAAGATTGCTGCAAGAGTGTTGAACGAAGAGCATATCGATTTTGCGACCCTTGGAAATAACGAAGGGACGGCGTATACACCGCTTGAATTAGAGGCGGCGTATGAAGGTCGCAAGTTCGAAGTCATCATTTCGAATGTCAAATGGGCAACGACTCGAGAAGTGCCTCCTTTTGCAAAAGAAGTTCACTTCGAAACAGTGGACGACTGCAGTATCGCCTTCATTGGACTAACGGCGTCGTATCCAGAAAGCTATGGACCAAATGGCTATTTGATTGAAGAGCCGATGGATGCGTTGAAGCGTCTTGTACCGACTCTTGCAGCAGGAGGTCATCAGATTATCTTGCTGTCTCATTTAGGAATTGAAATGGATCATCTGATTGCCGAAACTTATCCAGAAATTCAAGTGATTCTTGGGGCGCATACGCATCATTTCTTCGAGGAAGGAAAATGGGTAAATCAGACACTGCTAACTGGTGGATTTAAGTATGGCGCTTATATTGGCGAACTTCATTTGAAGACAGAAGGGAGTCGCTTGATTCCACTTTCGGACAAAATGATTGCGGTAGAGGATTTAAAAGAGGATTCGACAGTAGACGAAGGTGACGATCTTCGCCAAAAAGGAATTACTCTGTTGAAAAAAGAAGTGGTACTTCCACATATTCCTGCATATTCTGTGAAAGAACTAGCTCTTCTCTCGTTAGAAGCGATGACGAGACAAACTGGGGTTTCGGTAGCATTTACTTATACTGGCCTCTTTGTAGTACCGTTTAAAGAAGGACCTCTCACAAAGTTCGATTTGCATGAGTGTATGCCACATCCGATTCACTTGAACAAGAGTCGCTTTAGAGTTTCGGATTTCAAACAACTATTGCAAATTTTTGAAGAACAGCAGCCTGAATTGCTAGAAAAAGCTATTCGTGGATATGGTTTTCGTGGTAAACTGTTTGGGGAGATCCTTTATACAGGATTCCAGTTCGCTAGTGGCGAAGTCGTTGTAGACGGCAAAGGATTAGAAGACAATGAGTTTATTACATTTGTTTGCCCAGACCATATGCGATTCGTTCCATTTTTCCCGATGATTGAAGAAAAAGGGGACAACGAAATTATTTATCCAGATTTATTAAGAACGATTATTGAAAAAGAATTAGTATTCAAAGAAAGAAGAATCATGACTGAACAGAAAGCAGAAACACTTTCACAGGAATTAAGTCAAGTCTTAGAAGAGATTGTGACAACGCCTGAAGAAGAAGTGAAGCGTGCGGTAATGGTTGGAGATACAACCGTGATGATTGACGATGTGCATTATGAAATCGTCGAAAATTACCGTGACGGATTTAATATTGAAGCGTTAAACGAGCGCTATAATGATATTTTTGAGCGCTATGATTACATCGTTGGCGACTGGGGCCATGAAAAATTACGTTTGAAAGGTTTCTTCAAACATTCGCATAAATTGGCGACTCCAGACCGAGATATCGATTATTTACAAGAATATTTATTGGAATATTGCAATTTTGGGTGCCAATATTTCGTATTGGAAAGAGATCCAGAGGCGCAACATAAGCCAGTTGTGGAAGAAGAAAAACCACAACAACGTCCAAGACGAGAACGCAATAATCAACGTAAACGTCAAAACAATCAGCGCAGAGAACATGTATTTAGTCCGGCGGATTTAGATAGTCCAGTCCGTTCAAATAACAAGCGTAAGTTTAAAGAGAAGTCTCAAAACCGTCAGAAGAAACGCAATAATGAGATAAATCAAAAGACGAAAAAAGATCAATCGTTTAACTTGAAAGAATTTATTCCGAAAGAAACGATGAAAGAAAAAGAATATGAAGGCAATAACTTCAAACCAAAACAAAAGAAATCTTCGCAACATTTCTCAATGAAAGAAGTGGAGAAACCAACAAGTAGCAAGGTGAAGAAGAGCCCTATGAAATCCACTCAGAAGAAAGGATTCCATATTCGAGAAAACCAACAAAGAGGTAACTAAATGTATAAAGCATATTTTATTGATTTAGATGGAACAATGTATCGCGGAAAAGACCGTATTCCAACGGCCGAAGCATTTATTAAGAGATTGCAAGAAGCCAAGATTCCATTCCTATTTGTAACTAATAACGCTACAAAAACACCTGCACAAGTAGCCGAAAACTTACGTGTGAACTATGGCACTGAAGTTTCGGCAGACGAAGTGTATACAAGCGGTGTGGCTGCAGTGGATTACTTGAAGTCTCATTTCAACGTGAACCGTGTCATGGTCATCGGGGAAGAAGCGATTAAAAATCAAGTTGAAGCAGCTGGATATACGCTTGTTTCTGAAGACCCAGAAGTCGTGTTGCAGTCCCTTGACCGTAATGTGACTTATAAAGACTTAGAAACAGCAACGCTTGCGATTCGTAATGGTGCGACATATATCGTAACGAATATCGATTCAAACTTACCAAGCGAAAAAGGCCCAATTCCAGGGTCAGGTGCCATCACTGGTTTCTTAAAAGTGGCGACACAAGTAGAGCCGATTATTATCGGTAAACCAAGTAGCGTGATTATGGAGTCTGCATTGGATTATTTAAACGCTAAATTCCCAGATCGTCATTTTACAAAAGAAGATATTGCAATGGTTGGAGATAACTACCAAACGGATATTCAAGCCGGAATTCAATATGGCATGGATACGTTGATGGTATTAACAGGATTTTCAACTCGCGAAGACTTAGAAAAAGTGGAAGAACAACCAACGCACTTGGTAGAGGATTTGAGTGAATGGACTATTTAACAAGAACTTACCGTGTGCCTAAGTGGATTACTTCCATCGCGCTATTCCTCTTCTTTTTAAGTTTAGGAATTACGTTTGTGATTTTCTTTGAGCCGATGTATCACTGGTCGATTGGTTGGTTTGGAGTGGAAAAGCTCACTGGTTACAGTGCAGATACGCTTAAGACGAACTATCATGAACTCATCGGGTATTTAACGAATCCATTAATCGATACATTGAAGATGACGGATTTTCCAAGTTCGCAGCAAGGTCTGTTCCATTTCTTTGAAGTGAAACGTCTCTTCTTCGTGAATTTTGCAGTATTACTCGCTTCAGGACTTATCAGTTTCTTGGAGTGAGATATTTACGACAAAGAAGACAAACATGGCAATTGCGTAGACCAATCAGATGGCTCGTTTTAATTCCAGTTGTCGTTTGCTTTGCGATTGCAACATTCTTCGATACGCTCTTTGTAAAGTTCCATCAAGTGTTCTTTAACAATGATGCGTGGATGTTCGATCCGAAAAATGACCCGATTATTTTAGCATTGCCAGAGGAATTCTTTATGCTATGCTTTGCCGTCGTATTCACCTTTTTATTGGTGGGGTTATTAGGGACAAACGTTGCGATTAAGCGATTAAAAGAAATTTAAAACAGTAAGAAACGAGAAGCTTCTTTCAAAAAGTAAGAGTTCTCGTTTTTTTGTGCCCAAAAAATTCGCATATGAGCGGAATTTCACACAAAAAAATGGTATGATATAAACGATGAACATTTTAAAGGATTGAGGAGTGGAATAATGAAATTATCAATTGTCATCCCGTTTTATAACGAGGAAAATATGATTCAGAAAATGTATGACGCCTTAGTAGCAGAAATCAATAAAATTACTAAAGCGGAATTTGAAATTATTTTTATTAATGATGGTAGTAAAGACCGTACTTTTGAAAAAATGCTTGCGATTGCTGATAGCGATTCTCGCGTCAAATATATTAGTTTCAGCAGAAACTTTGGGAAAGAAGCTGGAACAATTGCAGGACTTGAATACGCAACAGGGGAAGCTGTCATTTTAATGGATGGAGACTTACAACATCCGCCTGCACTTCTTCCACAAATGATTGAAGCGTATGAACAAGGATATGACGTTGTGAGTGCTCGTCGTACTCGTACGGGTGAAAAACCACACCGTACATTCTTAGCGAAACATTTCTATCGTCTTGCAAACAAAATGATGGATATCGAATTAATGGATGGAGTATCTGAATTCCGTCTATTCAGCCGTAAAGCGGTTCGTGCCATCCTTTCATTACAAGAATACAACCGATTCTCTAAAGGGATTTTCTCTTGGATTGGATTTAAAGAAAAAGTTATCGAATACGAAAACCAAGTACGTACTGTTGGTGAAACGAAATACTCATTGAAGTTCTCGTTAAACTATGCGATTCAAGGGATTTTATCATTCAACGATAAGCCACTTCGTATGTGCATTAACTTCGGTTTATTCTGTTTATTAATCTCACTAGCTTACGTTCTTTGGACATTCGTTCAATATTTCGTGGCGCCGGATTCACTCGTTAGTGGATACTTCACAACGATTTTCTCTGTCGTGCTCTTTGGTGGAATTCAATTGATTTCGATCGGGGTGTTAGGAGAGTACATCGGTAAGATTTACTACGAAGTGAAGAAACGTCCGCATTACTTAGTAGATGAAACAAATATGACGGTGAAAGGAGAGCAACATGACGACTAAGAAAAAGGTCTATTTAGCAAGCTTCCTTGCGCCGATGGTCATCATGTTTATCGCGTGGGCGATTGATGGCTTCTTCCCGTTTGGTGCGAAGTCTCTGATGGCGGTTGACTTTAACGCGCAGTACATTGGGCTCTATGCTTATTTCAAACATCTATTCTTAAATTGGGATTGGAGTAGCTTCTTCTATTCCTTCTCGAAATCGATTGGTGGAGGAATGCTTGGAATTTGGGGCTTTAACTTATTAAGTCCATTTAACTTCCTATTCCTTTTCTTTTCTGAAGAAAACTTCCAATGGATTGTTCCTGTTGTTATCGCATTGCGTTACGGAACAATGGGACTTACGATGACGCATTTCCTTGTGAAGCGTTATGATGGCCTAAAGAAAAAAGCTTACTTACTTCCAATCGTAGCGACGATTTATGCCTTAAACGGATTTAACGTCAGCTACCAAATGAACCCAATTTTCTATGATGGCATGATTATGTTGCCACTTGTACTGATTGGGGTAGAACAAGTGATCGATAATGAGTCTCCACGAGGCTATATCGGAATGCTTGCGCTAGCGCTATTTGTACACTTCTATATGGGTTATATGACATGTATTTTCGTAGTCATCTACGCATTATTCTATGTCATCCGTTCAAAGAATTTACAAATATAAAAGTGATTTTTGAACGCATGTTAAAACTAGCTTGCGCTTCGATTATCGCAGTCGGGATGGTTGCAGCGATTCTATTGCCAATCATCATCAGTTTAGTTTCTACAAAAGGTGGTTTGCAAAACTCATTGAAATTTGAGTGGACATTGCAAATTAATCCTCTTGAGATTTTATCGAAATTATTCCTTGGCTCATTCGATAATGATTCATGGCCAGCAGGTCCAAACTTGCCAAACATTTATGTGGCGAGCTTCGGGATTTTAGGAACCATTTACTACTTTATCTCTAAAGAAAATTACAAAATGGGGGTAAAGGTTGCAGCAGGATTCGTGCTTTGTTGTTTTCTTAATCTCTTGTGCGCATGAATTTACAAGTAAATTATGGCATATGGGACAAAACCCAGCTGGATTCTTCTACCGCTTCTCATGGATTATCGCTTTCTTCTTAGTGTACTTAGCTTACTTAAGCTTACGCGAAGTCGAACGATTTACCGCCAAAGAAGCAAGCATCCTATTTGTGGGGATGGCGATTATTTTTGGGACCGTTCAATTCCAAGAACATTCATTCTTAACAATTTGGCAACGTATTGCGACACTTGGTATTTTCATGATTATGCTTCTTGTTCTGTTCTGGACAAAAGCGAAGAAACCATGGGCAGTGATTGCAGTATTAACGACGGTTGAATTGACAGCCAATGCGGCCATTGTTCAGTCGCGTGTCGGATATACAGATGCGTATAAATACCACGATGCGGTTCTTCAATTGAAAGATGCCATCAATCCAATTCGTCCTGATGATACGGATTTCTATCGTATCAATAAAACATTTAACTTAAGTAAAAACGATCCGTTTATGGTCGATTACCCAGGTTTATCTGTATTTAGTTCGAACTTGGAAAATAGTACGCGTGATTTATTTGACCGCTTAGGAAATAACGGGATTAACGCGACAACGTACTATCAAGGAACACCGCTGCAAGATGCGCTCTTCTCAGTGAAATACTTAGTAGCGCCAAAACCAGTGTATACAAAAGAATATCCTGATACTTCGAAAATGTATGTATTCGGAAATATGGTAACGCGTAAAGATATTACGTCGAAAGAACCAGTTTACGAAGCAACAAGAACGAAGACATATGAAACAGGATTGATCTTACCAATCGCTTATGGTGTGAATGATGCGACAGTGAATGTAAAACTGGAAAATCATCAACCAATTCAAAATCATAACAAGATTGTTCAAACGATGGGAGCAACAAGTGAGAACTACTTAACGCTTCTAGCAGCAAACGAAGTGAAGTTGGATAATATGGAAGTTCCTGATTCTTCTAAACCAGAAACGTATAAACGTGTGGATTCATCGAAACCAGGAACAATTACGTATCATTTAGTACCGCAGTCTTCTGAAGATTACTGGGTATCGATTCCTCAAAAACTTTCTCACACGAATAAAAACAAAGTGAGAATTTTACTCAATGGAAATACGTATGACTTCCAAGATAAATTCCAACAAACACAACTTATTCAAGTGGCCCATGATTCACTTGGAAAAGCCGTAGATTTAACGATTGAAATTGACACAGATGACGAATACAACTTGTCAGGTTTACGCCTAGCGCGTTCAAATAGCGCTTTTAGTAAACCGCATGATTGAAGAACGTCAACTTCAAGGAATGAAAGTCACTCATTGGGATGATAGTCATATTCAAGGGACTGTGAATATCACAGACGATAGCACATGGATGATGACAAGTATTCCATATGAAAAAGGCTGGACTGTTAAAGTCGATGGCCAAGTCGTTGGAACGGCTAAAGTTTGGGATAGTCTTCTTGCTTTCCAAATTACACCTGGTGAACATACGATTGAGATGACTTACATGCCAGAAGGATTTATGGCAGGGCTTGTAATTTCAATCTTATCAATTTGTATTTATGTGTTAGCCATTTATAAAAAATGGATTTAATTGAATAGGAGTAGACTATAATGACAATTTCAAAAATGAAATTAAAATATAGTTCGCTATTCTTCGTTCCATTTGGGGTGATGTTGGGGGTCTTCCTAAGTTTAGGATTGACCCCCTTTTTCGCAAAATTCGATTCATAGCGGAGACTTTCTTTCTCAATATTTTCCGCTTTATATCGGATTGCATAAACTATTTTGGAGTGGAGATTTTAGTGGTCTATTTTGGTCTTTCGAGAAATCTCTCGGAGGGGCCATGCCAAGTGTCTGGGGCTTTAATAGTTTAAGTCCATTCACGTTTTTATATGTGATCTTTCCAATTTCAAGTTTTCAAGTCCTTAGCTACGTGATTCCTCTTCTACGTGCTGGGGTCATGGGAGTCGTCTTTGGATATTTCTTAGAAAAGAAATTCCAAGGCGTATCGAAACATTACTGGTTATCGTTAGGATTAGCTTCGTCATATGCCCTTAGCGGCTTTGTCGTATCGCAACAATATAATCCTAATTTCTTAGATAATCTGGTCTATATTCCGTTTATTCTCTTGGGAATTGAAGAGGTGGCAAGTGGGAAGCGTTCGGTGAAATTACCGCTGTTTCTTGCCATTAGTTTAATAACGGATTTTTATACAGGGTATATGATGTGTCTCTTTGTGGCGTTCTATACATTTTATGTCGTCTTCTCGTCGGATGCTTCATTGAAAGAAGCCGTACAGAGAATAGCGAGAGTTGCGTTATTTGCACTGATTGGAGTGGGCCTTGCAGCATTTTGGTTATTACCCGTCTTTAGTGCCTTGCTTGAAAGTAAAGCGAGTGCGGGAAGCACCTTTGCATGGTCGTGGAACCCCGTGAATGATTTAGTCGCTATGCCGCAAAAATTCATCTTAGGATCCTTTGGTGAAAAAGAGTGGGGTGATTCTAAGGCGTTACCGCAACTCTTTATTGGTGGCTTAGGACTCTTTGGACTATGTACGTTCTTTGCTAAAGAGAGATTACACTTCGTAAGAAATTAGCAGCAACAGTTGTGTTACTTGTCTTACTGCTTTCATTTTCGATTCAAGGGTTCGACCAAATTTGGCATATGGGACAACGCCCGGTTGGGTTCTACTTTAGAAATTCTTGGGTAGCCAATAGCTTCATGTTAGTGCTAGCATCAGAAAGTCTAATGCAGTGGAAAGATGAATTCCGCTTGAATGAATTTTTAGTGGCCATCTTTGGCTTTGGTACGATTCTAGTGTTGTCGACTCTAAGAAGTCTGCAATATGTTGAGATCTCACAGAAAATACTCGCGTTTATTATTTGGACAATTATATTACTAGCCTTCTTCTTTAGAAGAGCTGAAAGAGTTCGTAGGTTACAACTAACAGCCGGAGTCGTGATTGTCGAGTTAATGGTGAGTTCCTTTGTCGGATTTAGACGAGCACCTTATTTTATCGGTAATGCAGGATTACAGGAACAAATGGAATTTGCGATGGCTTTCGATAAAGAAGGTTATAGCCATCAAAGTACGTTTACGCGAATGGAAATGCATAAAGGATTGTCGCACGCGAATTTCCCGATTGCGTTTGGCTATAATGGTGCTTCACACTTCACATCGAGTCTTGAGCATTCTCTAATTGAAGAGATGAGCCATCTAGGCCTCCCAACGTCTCAATCGGTTGCGAACTATACCAATCGTAATGTGATTTTAGATTCGCTCTTTGGCGTATCACGATTTATGATGGACGGCGATGAAAACCGTGTCTTTGCGGATTTACGCGGCATGTATGCTAAAGAAGGCAAAGTGAAGGGTTTTGTGGTTTACCGCAATCCATATGCGTTTTCTCTTGGCTATTTAACGAATGAAAATACAGCAACCAATATCGCTTTTGAAAAAAATCAACCAGTAGCCAATCTTAACCAGCTCTTGCAAGTCATTGGACTCTCTGGAACAAATGCACTGACGGAGGTTAATGTAGGCGAACCTGTGACGACGAATTTAACGAAGGGGCAGGAGAAATACACGCTTACCAATGAGGCGGAACCTGCTAAAATTGAATGGAAGTTCAATCTACAACCAAACAAATTGTATTTTGTCGAAATTCCAGAACGTCAAGCGGGCTCTGTGATTAAATCAAAAGTGATGTTAAATGGTATCAGTTATCCGTATGAAAATCGATTCCATGAGAACCAATTTTGGATGATTGGAAATGGGAATTTAGACCAGACAATTACCTTTGCGATTGAGGACGCGAAAACCAAAGAATGGGATTTACGTGGCTTCAAGTTCTATACGATTGATATCACAACACTCGCAAATGCATTGACGCAATATAAGAAGCAAATGATATTACAATTGAGTCGTATACAAACGCGATGGTGAAGGCGCATGTTACTGTTACAAATAGTGAGCAGTCCTTTGCGACCTTTACGATTCCATACCATTCTGGTTGGAGCGTGACGGTGGATGGTAAGAAGCAAGAAGTGAAAAAAGCGCTTGGCTTCTTTATGGGCGTTTCACTGACAGAAGGAGAACATGAGATTGTTTGGAGTTATACGCCACCAGGATTACATCTTGGAATGTTCATTTCTATTTCGTCACTTCTCTTACTAGTTTTCTTATGGAAAAAACATAAAAATTAATATAGTAAAAATAGAGTGATACCGTATAAGGTATCACTCGATAAATTTAGAAAAGGATGAAGCTTGATGCTTCATCCTTTTTGCTTGATTAGTCTAATTCTTCTTTTGCTGGAATGCTGTGTGCTAGACGGCTTGCGGCAGCGGCTGCGATAGCACCTACTAAGTCGTCTAAGAAGATGTTTACTTTACCAGTTGATTTGTCATCTAATGTTTTTAGAATTCCTGGTTTTACTTTATCGATATAACCATAGTTTGTAAATCCGATAGAACCATATACGTTCACAATCGATAATGCTAAGATTTCATCGACACCATATAAAGGTTCATCTTCAGATAAGACATCGTTTAGTAATGGATGTAATTTCTTTTCTTCTGCCAATTTATCCATTTCGATACCTGTGATAACGGCGTTTTGAACTTCGCGTTTCTTTAATACGCTAGTAACGTTTAATAAGCATTCTTCTTTCGTTAATCCTGGTACATATCTTTTCTTGTAAGAAATAAACTAATTCAGCAATTTGTTCTAATTCTACACCACGTTCAGATAATAATTCTAAACAGCGTTCGTGTAATTCTTTTGGGCTTTTCATCTGAAAAATCCTCCTTTTAACAAATTATGAAACCCTTTTAAAAAGAGTAGCTTTTCATTTTAACACAAAATAGAAAAACGCCCAAATGAATTGAGCGTTCTTTTTGAAATTTTGTAAACGGTTAGAACATGGATGAGCTATGAATCGTGCTTGGACGGCTATTTGGATTCACATACGTCATCGCAGCGTTAATTGCGACAGGTGCTTCACCAAATCCAGTAGCGATGATTTTTACTTTACCATCGTATGTTGCGATATCACCAACGGCAAAGACGCCGGGTAGAGTCGTTTCCATTTGGCTATTTGTCACGATGGTGTTGCGAGCCACTTCGAATCCCCAGTTCTTCATTCCTCCAATAGAAGAAGAGAAACCATAGTTCACGATAAAGTCGTCAACAGGAAGTTCGATTTGATCTTCGCCTTTAGCGTGTTTCAATACAACCGATTGAATAGTTTGACCATCTCCGATAATTTGGTCTGGAAGATAAGGCGTTAAAATGTCGACGCTTGATTCTTCTAGTTGTTTCACGCTATGTTCTTGTGCGCGGAACTGTGGACGTCGGTGAACAATAGTGACTTTCTTTGCGATTGGTTCTAAGGCCAGTGCCCAGTCTACCGCAGAGTCGCCACCACCGCAGATGGCTACAGTACGATTGCGGAATCGTTCTAAGTTCGTTACGAAGTAGTGCAGATTGCTGTTTTCATAAGCTTCTGCATTTTCGACATCGAGTTTACGTGGACGGAACGCGCCGTTTCCACAAGCGATAATCACTGTTTTCGCGTAGTGCGTTTGTTTAGAAGTCACAAGCTCATATCCGAAGTCTGTCTTGTTTAATTCGAGTGCTTCTTCTTCTAAGCAAAACTGAGTTTCTGGGAAACGTTCGAGCTGTTTTTTTCAAGTTCTCGATTAAATCCCCAGCCGTAATTTCTGGGAAGGCAGGAATGTCGTAAACCATCTTTTCAGGATAAAGCATTCCTGGTTGCCCACCTAATTGGGGCAAAGTTTCAATAATTTTAACAGATGCTTGACGTAAGCCCGCGTAAAAGGCGGTGAAAAGCCCAACAGGCCCACCGCCGATAATAATAATATCAACAATTTCTTGAGTCACTTTGTACCTCCGAATTAATAGAACATTCTTAAAATAAAGGCCATTGCGATACCAGTTAGTACCCCGGCAAATACCTCAATAGGTTTGTGACCTAAATATTTCTTGATGATTAATTTTTTATTTTCTTCTGTGTCGAAGAGATTGATTGGATCATCTTCTGATTCAATTTCGACATGCTTTAATGCGCTTGATTCTTCGCGTACTTGTTCTTCGTATAATTTTTGTAGGAGAATTCCTTGTTCACCACTTTGACGACGAACGGCCATGGCATCGAACATGACGATTAAACCGAACGTTGTTGCGATTGCAACGAGTGGAGAAGCAAATCCGTATTCAATAATAAGTGCTGTAATCAGCGAGCTAACTGCAGCAGAGTGAGAACTTGGCATTCCACCTGTGCTAGTTACTAACGAAACGTGTGCGCCATCTTTCTTTGAGAAAAGCGCAATCGGGAATTTAACAAATTGTGCAAATAGAATCGAGCAAATTGAAGCGATTAATGGATAATTTTGAAATATTGTCATTAAACTTTCACTCTTTCTTTTTTCTATACTCAAATACTATACCACGAAACCATGAAAATCACTAAGGAAAATTTATAGATATTCTTTATTTTTTTATTAAGGCGGATAAGAACGCTAAATTGCACCCGTTTGCCTTTTGTGGTTTAATAGAGGATGGTAGATGAGCAATCATCAGTATGAATTAAAAGGAGATGGAAAAATGAGTCAATTTCCACAATTGAATGAAGTGAATGAAAAGAATCCACTCGTGACTGTGCATACGAACTTGGGCGATTTCACATTGGAATTATTCCCTGAAGTAGCACCGAAAACAGTGGAGAATTTCGTAACACATGCGAAGAATGGATACTACAACGGAGTAATCTTCCACCGTGTGATTGAAGACTTCATGATTCAAGGTGGCGACCCAACTGGAACTGGTATGGGTGGCGAGTCTATTTACGGACGCACTTTCGAAGATGAGTTTTCAAGAGAAGCATTCAACTTGTACGGTACTTTATCAATGGCGAATGCAGGTCCAAACACAAACGGATCACAATTCTTCATCGTTACAGCAAAACAAGTACCAGCACAAATGTTGAAACAATTAAAGATGGCGGCTGGCCTGAAGAAATCGTTGAAGAATACGCTAAAGTGGGTGGAACACCTTGGTTAGACCACCGTCATACAGTATTCGGACGCGTCGTAGAAGGTATGGACGTTGTTCTTAAGATTGAAGGCGTAGAACGTAATGCGCAGGACCGTCCACTAGAAGATGTTGTCATTGAATCGATGGATGTAAAAGCGTAGGAGGTTCTATGAGCAAAACTTTTAGAATTGGTGACATCGTTACGGCTAAAGTAACAGGTGTACAAAATTACGGAGTTTTCTTGGAGCTAGACGAAGATACACAAGGCTTGATTCATATTTCTGAGTGTAAACATGGATATATGGATAATGTGCATGATTTTGTAAAAGTGGGGCAGGAAGTGACGGCCAAAGTGATTGATGTCGATGAATTTTCAAATAAGATTAGTTTATCGATTCGAGCACTGGAAAAACTCGATGTGCCAGATGTTCCGCAACGCATTAAGAAACCTCGCAAACGCTATGTTCCTTCCATTGGTTTTTCAAGCTTAGCGAAGAAATTACCAGAATGGATCGAAGAAGCACAAGAAAAATTTGTAAAAGATAAAAACAAAAATTAATAATACATCGTTATTGAATACGAAGGAGGCATTCAAATGGGACATATTTCATTTGATTATTCAAAAGCATTAAGTTTCTTCAGCCAAGAAGAAATTGACAATTTACAATCAACAGTAACAGCGTTAGATAAAGACTTACGCGAAGGATTAGGAGCAGGGAACGACTTCACAGGTTGGATTAACTTACCACGCGACTATGACAAAGAAGAATTCGCTCGTATTAAAGCAGCAGCTAAAAAGATTCAAGAAGAATCTGAAGTATTAGTAGTAATTGGTATCGGTGGTTCTTATTTAGGAGCACGTGCAGCGATTGATTTCTTAAACCACGCTTTCTATAACTACTTACCAAGCGACAAACGTAAAACTCCGCAAGTGTTATTTGCAGGAAACAGCATTAGCTCAACTTACTTACAAGGGTTAATCGACTTAATCGGAGATCGTGATTTCTCTGTAAACGTAATTTCTAAATCTGGTACAACAACAGAACCAGCGATTGCTTTCCGTGTATTCAAAGATTTATTAATTAAAAAATATGGTAAAGAAGAAGCTGTAAATCGTATTTACGCTACAACTGACCGCGCTCGTGGAGCATTAAAATCAGAAGCAGATGTGGAAGGGTACCAAACATTTGTAATTCCAGATGATGTCGGTGGACGTTTCACAGTATTAACAGCTGTAGGATTACTTCCAATCGCAGTAACTGGTGCAGATGTAGATGCATTAATGCAAGGGGCTGAAGATGCACGTGTGGCATACAGCTCATCAAACTTAAAAGAAAATGAAGCTTACCAATACGCTGTAGCACGTAATGTGTTATACCGCAAAGGAAAAGTGACAGAGTTATTAATTAACTACGAACCAACATTACAATACTTCTCTGAATGGTGGAAACAATTATTTGGTGAATCAGAAGGAAAAGACTTCAAAGGAATTTATCCTTCAAGCGCAAACTTCTCAACTGACTTACACTCACTAGGACAATACATCCAAGAAGGTCGTCGTAACATCTTCGAAACAGTTATCAAAGTGGGTAAACCAAATGAAGAAGTAACAATCCCTGAAACAGAAGAAGATTTAGATGGATTAGGATACTTACAAGGTAAAACAATGGACTTTGTAAATACAAAAGCTTTCCAAGGAACATTACTTGCTCATACAGATGGTCAAGTTCCAAACTTTGTAGTGAACATTCCTGATATGTCAGCTTACACATTAGGACACTTAATCTACTTCTTCGAAATCGCAGTAGGTCTTTCAGGTTACTTAAATGGCGTTAACCCATTTGACCAACCAGGGGTAGAAGCATACAAGAAAAACATGTTTGCTTTACTTGGAAAACCAGGATTCGAAGACTTAGCAAAAGAATTAAACGAACGTCTATAATTGACATGCCGCATTCTCAATACGAGGGTGCGGTATTTTTGTGTCAATATGGGCTCGAATCAGGAAAAGAACTTGCGACAAAGGGCATTTTGAACTAACATAGATCTTACAAGAAGTGTTGGAGGAAAAAGATGAGAGTTGTTGGATTAACAGGCGGTATCGCCAGCGGAAAATCAACCGTTTCGAATTTATTTAAAATCTCTGGAGTACCCGTGATTGATGCGGATGTCGTCGCAAGACAAGTGGTTGAAAAAGGGACAGCTGGATTAACTGCGGTCGTGAACCGTTTTGGTGAGTCTATTTTAAACGCTGATGGAACCTTAAACCGAGCAGAACTTGGGCGAAAAATGTTCAGCGATGAGGAAGTTCGCAAGGAAGTAAATGACATTCTACAACCGCTCATCCGTCAAGAGATTACAGGAAAGATGAAAGACTACCAAGAGCAAGGAAAGTCTCTAATTGTCTTAGACCTTCCACTCTTATTTGAAATGCACTATGAGAGTCTGTGTGATGATATTATCGTTGTGGCCGTTTCTGTCGAGACGCAAATTGCACGTATGGAAAAACGGAATGGATATAAAAGGCAAGAAGCGTTAGAGCGAATCCAATCACAGATGCCTTTAGAAGAAAAAGTAAAGAGAGCAACGATCGTCTGGTCAAACGAAGGAACCCTTCAAGAGTTAGAACAAAAAGTCCATCAGTGGCTACTCGAAAATTTCCTTAAAAAATGATATAATAAATCGAATAAGCACAAAAAAGGAGAGGTGTTTGCAATGCAATGTCCAAAATGTAAAAACAATGGTTCTCGCGTAGTTGATAGTCGTCCAGCCGATGATGGCCGTTCTATTCGTAGACGAAGAGAATGCGAAGAATGTGGCTACCGTTTTACAACATTCGAGCGCTTAGAAAAAGCGCCATTGCTTGTCATTAAACGTAACGGGAATCGTGAAGAATTTAGCCGTGAAAAATTATTAAACGGATTAGTTCGTTCAGCAGAAAAACGTCCAGTATCACTCGGACAATTGGAAAATATCGTGAACGAAATCGAACGTTCCATCAACCAAGAGGGAGAAAATGAAGTGTCAAGCACTCTTATTGGGGAAATGGTGATGGATCACTTAGCTAAAATTGATGATATTGCGTATATTCGCTTTGCAAGTGTGTATCGTCAATTTACAGACCGCAAAATGTTCTTAAAAGAATTAGAAAGAATGTCTATGATTATGGACAGCCAAGAAAAATAGGAAGGAATTACAAGAATGCACTCAAAAGAGTTTCCGTGGGCACAGTATAAGCCTAAAGACGGTATCCTCGTGGTACAACCCGTGTGGATTACCGAAAGAGAAATCCAATTTTTAATGCAATTATACGCTCCGTTCATTGGGAAAGAAGCGACTCTTTTGTATGCGACTTTGTACGGTGAGTTATCTCCATCAGAATACGAAAGTGAAGTCTTCTCCATTTCTGAATTATTGTCGATGACGAATTTAGGGATGCCGGACTTTTACTTAGCCAAAACTCGTTTGGAAGGGATTGGGTTACTCAAAACGTATCGTAAGGAGCCAACTGCTTCACGCCCTCAAACGTACACGATGGAATTACAAGCGCCAACGTCTCCGCGACTCTTTTTCAAAGATGCCTTACTCTCGACATTACTGTTAAACCAAATCGGGAATCATCGTTTTGAGAAATTAAAACAACGATTTTTAGTGTCGAAACCAGGCGACTTAGGAGAGAACGACAGTGCGCAGTTTGAAGAAGCGTACCGACTTCCTTATAACATGGAATCTTATACAAGAAACCACGCACAAGAAAATCGTATGGTATTAGATAGCAAGCAACAAGCTGAATTCGAGTTTACTTCGGATGTGGATTGGGATTTAATCGAAGGACTGTTAAAAACAGAATTCGTCGATTTGAATTCCATCACTAAGGGAGTTCGCAAAATCGTCGATGCCTTATACCGCGCGTATGGGTTTACTGAGCAAGAAATTGCACAATTCTTAGTGATTGCATCGGATTTAACAACGAAAGTCATTGATGAAGAGTTCTTGTTGAAATTAGGGCAAGAGGCTGCTCAAGATAAAGTGACACAACTTCGAAGCGAAGAAGTGGTTGAGCCTGTTGTTGTAGAGCCTACTGAAGCTCAAGTGGTGGAAGGGGCCTCTGAAGAAGAGTTAGCCATCCAGCAATTGATTCAAGCGACTAAAGGAATGGCGCCAATTGACTTTGTTTCAAGCATCAAGGCGCAAAAGAAAGGCTATGTCTCAAAAGCAGAACGACAATTGATTTTTGATTTAGTATCTGTTAGCGGCTTGCCAAATGAAGTGTTAAATATTTTATTCCACTATGCTTTGGTACAGCTCGATAACGCGACACTGGCTCGAAACTTTATCGATGCCATTGCCAACGACTGGGCCACAAAAGAAATCAAGACCGCTCAAGAGGCGATGGAAGCTGTACGTAATCGCGACTTGCAACGAGAAGTGAAACGAAAACAACAACTGCATAATGCAGGTAAGAATAACTACAGAAGACAGGGTGGCTATCAAGAGCAATTGCCAGATTGGGCAAAAGATTCTAATGCGAAGGAGAAACAAACACCGGCTGCTAGCGAGAGCCAATCCGCACAAGTTTCAAGTGATTTAGCAGAACAAATCGCAAAATTAAAAACAAGTAATCAAAGAGAACAACAATAACGGAGGTGAACGAATTGGAAGGATTAAAAGGATTAAAAGGATTTTTAGATCAAAGAGGAGCTGCTCAAGGCATGCCGAACATGCAAAACATCGAAAAGGAAATCTTTGAAGATGAAGATGTAAAAGCTTTTCTTGAACAACATAAAGAAGAATTGACTCCGGAAGCTATTCGTAAAGGAATGTCTGCGTTATTGGAGTTTCGAATGGAAAGAGATGCTAGAAAGAACAACAAGGAAGTGAAGGCACCAGGCCTCGAACCATGTTTAGAAGTGCATAATGGATTTATTTTAGTGAATTACAAACGTACCGAAGAAGCGATTCGTGAGGAAAGAGAACGTAAACGTAAACGCCTGATTCATTCCATCAATATGCCAAAAAATATCGCGGAGGCTCGTTTCTCAGATACGGCTCTTACGCCAGAGCGACAAGATGTCATTGGAGAATTATTGAAATTCATCAATAGTTACAAACCAAATAGTACTGAATACCAAAAAGGATTGTATTTAGCAGGGCCTTTTGGTGTTGGGAAAACATATATGATGGGCGCTTTAGCAAACGAGCTTTCTGAAAACGGCGTTGAAACGACGCTTGTCAATGTTCCAACGTATAGTGCAGAAATTAAGCAAGCCATTGCGACAAATACCGTTGAAGCGAAATTAGTATCGATTAAAAACACACCAATCTTAGTGTTGGATGATATCGGTGCGGAAATGAATAGCGCATGGTTTAGAGACGAAGTGTTGATGGTCATCTTACAACACCGTATGTTGCAAGAATTACCAACGTTCTTCACATCTAACTTCACAATTGATCAGTTAGAAGCGCATTTTGCTCATTCAAATAAAGGAGACCAAGAACTTCTTAAAGCAAAACGTCTGATTGAACGTATTCGCTTCTTAGCTAAAGAGTATTTTGTCGATGGACAAAATCACAGAAATCCATCATAGATGAAAATGCTTGAAAATATGAAAGATTAGTGGTTAAATACTAATGAACTAAATATTTTGAAAATGATGAAAAAGACAAGAAACTATCTCTTGGTTACATTTCAGCGAGAAGTGGGATGGTGCAACACTTCATCCGGAATAGTTTTACCACTTTTGAATCTTTGCTTGAATTCAGTAGAGCAAGGCGCATCGGAGCGTTATTCCGTTGAGGTTCATCTTTTTTGATGAACAAATTTGGGTGGAACCACGTAGAATATGACGTCCCATAGTTTGCAGTAGCAGACTATGGGATTTTTTGTTTATTTCAGAAATTTCAAAAAGAAAGAAGGAAGAAAATGTCAATGATTAAAATTACTTTTCCAGATGGTGCCGTTAAGGAGTTTCCAAAAGGAATTACAGTAAAAGAAGTTGCAGAAAGCATTAGCAAAAGCCTAGCGAAAAAAGCATTAGCAGGTAAAGTGAACGGAGAATTGGTAGACTTCGATCGTCCAATCGAAGAAGATGCTTCTATCGAAATCGTTACACCAGATCACGAAGATGCATTAGGAATCTTACGTCACTCAACAGCACACTTATTAGCACACGCATTAACTCGTTTATACCCAGGAATTCATTTCGGAGTTGGACCTGCGATTGAAACAGGATTCTACTACGATACTGATATGCCAAATCAATTAACTGAAGATGCTCTTCCAGAAGTGGAAGCAGAAATGATGAAAATCGTTAAAGAAAACTACCCAATCGTTCGTCGTGAAGTAAGCCGTCAAGAAGCTTTAGAAATCTTCGCAAATGACCCTTATAAAGTAGAATTAATTAACGGTTTACCAGAAGATGAAACAATCACTGTATACCAACAAGAAGACTTCGTAGACTTATGTCGTGGTATCCACGTTCCTTCAACAGGACGTATCCAAGTCTTCAAATTATTATCACTTGCTGGAGCTTACTGGAGAGGTGACTCTAACAACAAGATGATGCAACGTGTTTACGGTACAACATTCTTCGATAAAGCAGACTTAAAAGAATTCTTGAAGATGCGTGAAGAAGCTAAAGAACGCGACCACCGTAAATTAGGTAAAGAATTAGACTTATTCATGATTAGCCAAGAAGTTGGTTCAGGATTACCATTCTGGTTACCAAAAGGAGCTACAATCCGTCGTACAATCGAACGTTACATCGTGGATAAAGAAATCAGCCTTGGATACCAACACGTGTACACTCCAGTTATGGCTGATGTAGGTCTTTACAAAACTTCAGGTCACTGGGCTCACTATCAAGAAGATATGTTCCCACCAATGGACATGGGCGATGGCGAAATGCTTGTATTACGTCCAATGAACTGTCCTCACCACATGATGGTTTATAAAAACCACATCCACAGCTACCGTGAATTACCAATTCGTATTGCTGAATTAGGAATGATGCACCGTTATGAAAAATCAGGTGCGTTATCTGGTTTACAACGTGTACGTGAAATGACTCTTAACGATGGACATACATTCGTTCGTCCTGACCAAATTAAAGACGAATTCAAACGTATCTTAGACTTAATCCGTGAAGTATATAACGACTTCAACGTAAAAGATTACCGCTTCCGTTTAAGCTATCGTGATCCTGAAGATAAACATAAATACTTCGATGACGATGAAATGTGGAACAAAGCGGAAACAATGTTAAAAGAAGCGATGGATGAAATGGGATTAGAATACTTCGAAGCTATTGGTGAAGCAGCATTCTATGGTCCAAATTAGATATTCAATTCCGTACAGCAATGGGATTAGAAGAAACAATGTCTACAATCCAGTTAGACTTCTTATTACCAGAACGCTTCGACTTAACATACGTTGGGGAAGATGGAGATAACACTCATCGCCCAGTGGTTATCCACCGTGGGGTTGTATCTACAGCAGAACGTTTCGTAGCTTACTTAATCGAAGAATACAAAGGAGCATTCCCAACTTGGTTAGCTCCAGTTCAAGCAACAATCATTCCTGTAAGTGTGGAACATCATTATGATGCTGCACGTGAGTTGAAAGAAAAAATGGCTCGCTTAGGAATGCGTGTAGAACTTGATGACCGTAATGAAAAAATGGGTTACAAAATCCGTGCATCTCAAACTCAAAAAATCCCATATCAATTAGTAATTGGGGATAAAGAGGTTGAAGAAGGTACTGTAACTGTTCGTCGTTATGGTTCTAAAGAAACTAAATCAATGTCTGTTGAAGCGTACTTAGAATATGTACAACGCGAGATTGCCAACTTCTCTCGTCCGCTTGAAGACTAATTTTTCAAAGGCTCGTAGCAATACGAGTCTTTTTTTGTGCTTACATATAAAACCGAAGATTTTGATTTATGGCGGTGTGTGGTTTGAGAAGGATTTGGGTGCTACTTAATAAAATATATTGAAGTGTGGTTTTTAATAGAAGTTTCGTTCTTTCGAATCATTGCGGATGTCTTCATAAAAGCTGTAATGGGATACCGGTTCGAGCCTTAGGTCTCTCACCTTCAAAGCCTCAAAAACGGGAGTAAGGAATGAATTCCTAACTCCCGTTAATTCGTTTTGATATGATTCCCCATTACTGCTTTTATAGAATCCGCATGATTCTCCAGAACGAAGCATTAAAAATCTATTCGTATATTTTATAAGGTGAATTATGCTTCTTAGACCGCCATAAATCAAAATATGGATAAAAAAGACGAGTCTTGTGAGAAATTAGTTATCGCTAAAATTGGAGCGTCCGCTGGTGCTTCTGAAGTTGAAATAGTGAAGTGGATGTTTGACAAAATCAGGTTGCAAAGTTAAGATAAGTGTATTGGTAGATCTCTCCGCGTGTGGAGGGACTTTTTTTATGCGTATATACAATTGATTGAGAAGGAGAGTTTTAATGGTAGTTGAAGAAAAACAAAATCCGTTGGGATACGAAAAAATTAGTACATTGATTCGCAAAATGGCGATTCCTGCGATTGTCGCGAATGTGGTGAACGCTCTTTATAATATCGTGGACCAAATTTTTATTGGGCAAGGGGTAGGATACTTAGGAAATGCGGCAACGAATATTGCCTTTCCAATTACGACACTTTGTATGGCGATTGGGTTAATGGTTGGAGTGGGTGCTGCATCGAACTTTAACTTGGCGCTAGGTCGAAAAGAAGACAAACATGCGCGTGAGGTTGCTGGAACGGCAGTAGTGCTATTAGTAACAGCTGGTTTAATTATCATGAGCGTGGTGCTCTTGTTCTTACAGCCATTATTGAATTTATTGGAGCAACAGATCAAATTCTAGGATACGCCAGTGAATATGCTGGGATTACGGCGTTAGGGATTCCGTTCTTTATGATTTCGATTGGGTTTAATCCACTAGTCCGAGCAGATGGTAGAGCAACCTATTCGATGATGGCGATTATTGTCGGGGCGTTGCTGAATACAGTGTTAGACCCGTTATTTATTTTTGGATTCAATATGGGGATTTCAGGAGCTGCTTGGGCCACAGTCATCAGTCAAGTGGTTTCGGCAGTCGTGTTACTTGCCTATATTCCGAGATTTAGATCTGTCCATTTTGAACGTAGTGATTTTAAATTATCGTTTGAAGATGTGAAAGTCATTGCTTCTCTTGGATTAACATCGTTCATTTTCCAAATTTCTGCGACAATCGTGCAAATTACATCGAACAACTTGCTTCGTACATACGGGGCACAATCGGTCTATGGTAGTGATATTCCGATTGCGGTTGGGGGAGTCGTGAGCAAAATCTTCGTTATATTCATTGCAGTTGTGATTGGGTTAAACCAAGGTGCGCAACCGATTTTAGGATTTAACTATGGGGCGAAGAAGTATTCACGCGTTCATGAAACGATGAACTTACTCTTAAAAGTAACATTGATTTTATCGACTATTTTATGGGTTCTCTTTGAAGCTTTCCCATTACAACTCATTCAAATGTTCGGAAGCGGTGAGGCATTATACTACGAGTTTGGAGTGCGGTATGCGCGTGCGTTTTTATTCTTCACTTTTATTAATGGGGTAACCATTATTGTAACGACGTTCTTCCCAGCTATTGGAAAAGCAAAATTAGGAGCGATTTTATCTCTTACTCGTCAATTATTTGTATTGCTTCCAGTGATGCTTCTTTTATCAACGTTATTTGGAGTAGACGGACTTATTTTCTCTGGGCCTGTTTCAGACTTCATTTCATTCACGATTTGCATCACAGTTTATATGAATCAAATGCGCAAGATTCCAAAGGTGGACGAACTTTTGGTATAATGATGTGGAGTAACGGAAGGGGTATGATTTATGGAATGGTCTAAATTGCTATCAACAAAACGTCTTTCTGGTAAAGAAGCGACACATCGCAACGAGTTTGACGATGATTACAAACGAATTGTAACGAGTCCTTCTTTTCGAAGATTACAAGATAAGACACAAGTATTTCCGCTAGAACGCTTGGATTTTATTCATACGCGACTAACGCACTCGCTAGAAGTAGCGATGGTGGCTCGCTCTCTGGCAAAAGAAATTGTGATTTTATTGCAAGAGGAAGTACAGAAGAACCCAGACAGCAGTAAACAAGAGATGATTGATCGTCAAGAAGATGTCTTGAAGATTGTTGAATGTGCGAGCCTCGTTCATGACCTTGGGAACCCTCCATATGGGCACTTTGGAGAAGATATCATCCGTCAATGGTTTAAGAAAAACTTGCCAAGTATCCTGAAAGAAAAAAGCGACGTAGCAGAAGAGTTTTTAGCGAGTCCATATGTGTATGATTTCTACCGCTTTGAAGGGAATGCGCAATCGCTTCGTATTGTATCGAAGTTGCATGATTTTAAAGGGGAGTTTGACGGACTAGATTTAACAGCAGCAACGCTCAACACGATTTTAAAATATACGTACCCATCTTCTCATAAGAAAACAGAAGAGATTACTTCTAAAAAGTAGGGTATTTCTTCGCTGAAGAAGAAGCCTTTAAGACTGTCACAGAGATTACAGGGGCGGGGACAAGCCGTCATCCGCTAACATTTATTCTAGAAGCTGCAGACGATATTGCGTATCTAGTAGCTGACATGGAAGATGCGATTGGGAAAGGTGTCATTTCCTTTAGAGATGTGCGAGAGTTCTTACTAGAGAACTTGAGTAACGATGCCTATAACGCTCCGCATTCCGTTCATACCCGCGAAGTGTTAACAACCATTGATGAGAAAGTCTTCAGCGTCAACCGTTTCTTTGTGGATTTACGCGATAAATTAATCGACGGTGCGCGTCATAATTTCGTGAATCATTATGATGAGATTATGGCAGGGACGTTTAACCAAGACTTGTTTAAAAATTCTTGGGCAGAAGATTTGTATGTGATTCTTCGTAGATTATCTGAAGAGAAGATTTATGATCATAAGGGAATCTTGAGATTAGAAATTGCAGGATATACAACACTCACTTATTTATTAGACAGCTTTGTGCCTTCTCTTGTGTCCTATGATACGAATCGTCAATTAGACTATGTAGAGTTGAAGAAGATTGGCATTATTTCTGAAAGCCAAAAACGTTCATATCATTACTTTGCAGAAGGAAAAAGTGAAGTTGAAAAATTATACTTACGCCTTCTATTAGCGACGGACTTCATTTCAGGAATGACAGATAGTTATTCACATCGTCTCTATTTAGACATGGTTGGAATTTAATTCAAAGTAGACCATTACCATATATGGTAATGATCTACTTTTTTATAAAAAGACCATATATGGTCTTTTTCGCTTCAAAAATAAAAAGACCGCCAACGAAATTGTACTCGTTGCCGGTTTCAGTTTATCTATATTAATTGAACGTAGGTCGTTTCTTCTCCACGGGAATGCTGATTTCAACAAAGTTATCAGCATGAATAATATCCAGCCCTTCTGGTTTCATATGGAATAGGCGATGAACGACGAATTCAATTTCAACATCTTTAATACGTCTTTTTCTGTTTAAAATTACAATATCACGGTGAGTGGCAGCGTCAGCATAGAAAACAGTTGTTTGACCAAGTGAATATACCTTGATGAAGTACGCATCTGTATTTGCTAACTGTTCATTGACAAGTTGCGAGTGAGAATTAGTAATATCGATAAGTTTCATAGACACAGCCTCCTTCTGAAAAATTCCTTGAAACCATTATACATTTTTTTTGCTTCATTTTCACCTACAAATTTAAGAAAAGTTATTAAATTTTAAAGAATTTTCAGTCGAGAGATTTTTTTGTAAGTGTGATAGGGATTGTGATGAAAGTGCTTTTAAAAAATGTATTTAAATAGTTGTTAAATCTCTCAAAAAATGGTAATCTTATTAATTGAAAGGGTTGTATTTTTGAGGCTTACATGCTCTCGAAGTACATTTCTTAACAAAAATTTACTTTCAAAGGAGACTTTCAATATGGAAAAGAAAGAATATCATGTAATCGCAGAAACAGGGATCCACGCTCGCCCAGCAACTTTATTAGTTCAAACAGCAAGCAAATATAGTTCAGATATCCAATTAGAATACAAAGGTAAATCTGTTAACTTAAAATCAATCATGGGCGTTATGTCATTAGGTGTTGGCCAAGGTGCTGACGTAGTGATCACTGCTGAAGGTGCTGACGAAGCAGAAGCATTAGCAGGAATCGACGAAACAATGAAAAAAGAAGGATTAGCTGAATAATATGAAACCAACATTACAAGGGATTGCTGCTAGTGATGGCATCGCAATTGCCAAAGTATATACTTTGACTGAACCTGATTTAACAGTCACAAAAGTAACTGTAGAAGATTCAGAAAAAGAAGTTTCACGCTTGGATGATGCATTAGCAGCGTCAATTAAAGATGTCGAATTAATTAAAGAGACTGCATTAAAAAACTTAGGTGAAGAAGAAGCACAAGTTTTCGATGCTCACTTAATGGTTTTAAGCGACCCAGAATTAATTGGACAAGTAAAAGATAGCATTACATCAAATAAAGTGAATGCGGAATCTGCATTAAAAGAAGTAACAGACATGTTTATTTCTATTTTTGCAGGAATGGAAGATAACCCTTATATGCAAGAACGTGCTGCGGACATTCGTGACGTATCTAAACGTATCTTAGCTCATTTATTAGGCGTTAAAATTCCTAGTCCAGCAACTATTAAAGATGAAGTGATTATCGTTGCTGCCGATTTAACACCGAGTGATACAGCTCAATTAAATCGCCAATACGTTAAAGCTTTCGTTACTGATATTGGTGGACGTACTTCTCACTCAGCTATTATGGCGCGTTCTTTAGAAATTCCAGCTATCGTTGGTACTAAAGAAGTGACTTCAATTGCTAAAGACGGAGATATCATTATCGTGGATGGTTTATCAGGGGAAGTATTCCTTAACCCATCTGAAGAAGTGGTTGCTGAATACCGTGCTAAAGCAGAAGCATTTGCGGCTCAACAAGCTGAATGGGAAAAATTAAAAGATTCAAAAACTTACACTAAAGATGGCCATCAAGTTGAATTGGCTGCAAACATTGGTACACCAAAAGATTTAGAAGGTGTTGTCAACAATGGTGCAGAAGGTGTTGGTTTATACCGTACAGAATTCTTATACATGGATTCTCACGAAATGCCAACAGAAGAAGATCAATTTGAAGCTTACAAAGCTGTTTTAGAAGGCATGAATGGAAAACCTGTTGTCGTTCGTACAATGGATATCGGTGGGGATAAAGAGTTACCATACTTACCATTACCACACGAAATGAACCCATTCTTAGGATATCGTGCAATTCGTATTTCATTAAACGAACCTGAAATGTTCCGTACACAATTACGTGCGTTATTACGTGCTTCTGTATACGGTAAATTACGTATCATGTTCCCAATGATTGCGACATTAAATGATTTCCGTGGCGCTAAAGCATTATTAGAAGAAGAAAAAGCAAAATTAATCGCAGAAGGTGTTGCAGTCAGCGACGATATCCAAGTTGGTATCATGATTGAAATTCCTGCAGCGGCAGTTTTAGCTCACCAATTCGCTAAAGAAGTGGACTTCTTCAGTATCGGAACAAACGACTTAATCCAATACACAATGGCTGCTGACCGTATGAACGAACGCGTTTCATACTTATACCAACCATACAACCCATCAATCTTAACGTTAATCAAACACGTGATTGATTCAGCACACAAAGAAGGCAAATGGGCTGGAATGTGTGGGGAAATGGCTGGAGATCAAACAGCTGTACCTCTATTAGTAGGTCTTGGATTAGACGAGTTCTCAATGTCTGCATCAAGTGTTCTAAAAACACGTAGCTTAATTTCTAAATTAACATTAAGCGATATGCAAGCATTAGCAGATAAAGCCATTAACGAATGTGCAACTGTTCAAGAAGTTGAAGCATTAGTTGAAGAAGCTGTATCTAAAATCTAATAAATAGATAGCCTGAGCACCCAAGGGAAACCTTGGGTGTTTTTTTGTGCCAAAATTCTAAAAAAGTGTTAAATCATGGAATTATATGAATTTCAGTATGTTCACATAGAAAGGAATATGCTATACTCTGTTGGTAGATTATTTTGAGAGGTTTAAGTAGTGAAAAAGTTAAAAGGATTCTTTATTGGATTAGTATTAGCAATTATAACAGTCGTTATTTTTGTACCTATTCAAGTTCAAAAAATTAATCAATATTATAAGGTGAGTGATAATAGCGTTCGTTATAATACAAGTTATAACAAGCATAAAAGTAGAGAGATTCTAAAAGCTAATTATGATGAAAACACTCATCTGTTATTAGGTTCTTCTGAACTTACTGTCGCAAATAAAAAAGAATTTCATCCAGCGCAAATGTTTAATTATGATGATTTTCATCTAATGCAAGTAGGGGGAGGATTCTTCCAAAATGTGATTCAAGCATCAACGTTGGCTTCGTTAGAGCCGATTATGACACAGAAGAAAGTGGCTATTATAGAGAGTTTAACTTGGTTCGATCAAAAAGGAATGAGACAAGACGCATTTGAAAGTCGAGTTTCAAAAGAGCATGTGTACTATACGTTGATGAATCCAAAACTTTCAAAAGAAACAAAATTAAAATTTATTAACCGAGTTTTAGAGTTGTCAGCAAAAAATGATTCATTAGTTAGTTCGTTTGAAAGATATAAACGTGTGCTTGTTGAAGGTGAAGGTTCTCAAATTGATCAGTTTATGATTCAGATGGAATTAGCTAAATTCTCCGTAAATGTTGTACAAGCATTTTATGATGAACATTCATTAGAAAGCTTCCCATCCAAAGGAAGTACAATGCCTGATTATAACTGGGATGAAGTGTTGGCTAAGAACGAGGAACAAGCTAAAAAAGATACTCAGTCGAATGAATATCATTTTGACGATTTTTATTATAAAAAACGTATTGAAGGTAATCTAGAATCGTTTAAAGATTCCGCGGCCACTTTTAAGTATACGGATTCTCCAGAGTACGAAGACTTCAAGTTGTTTTTACAGATTGCAAAGGAATTAGGGGTGGAGGTTCTTGTAATCACATTCCCTGTTAACGGACCGTGGTATGATTATATTGGAATTGACGCTTCGCAACGAAATGCCTTTTCAACAAAAATCAATGAAATTGTTAAGGAAGCTGGCGTGAAGCAGGTCGATTTAACGTCACATGATTACGATCCTTATTATATATGGGATGCAACTCATCCTGGATGGAAGGGGTGGCCTTTAGTTGAAAAAGAATTGGTCAAGTTTTTTAAAGAAAATGGATAATGTATTAGTATGGTCACTCGTATTTTATGTGCTTATTACTAGTGTTCTACTTTATTGTATATTTACAGATTTCACAAATGCAACAGAATTTATCTATAATGCATTCTAAAAATGAAGTTTATGAGCTAGGAAGGTTCCTCTTTCCTAGCTTTTTCAGTTTTTTTACATTGATTGAAATGACAAAGATTAGTATAATACAGTCATTAAGACTCGAGGTGAAGACATGAAAAGACAAAGAACTTTTCAAATGGTATTAAGTGCGATGTTTATCGCGATGATTATTTTACAAAGTTTTGTTCCATTTTTAGGGAACTTACCATTAGTGGTATTAGATATTACGATTATTCATATTACAGTTATTGTTGGTGGGATTGTGTTAGGGCCACAAGCAGGGCTGCTTCTAGGATTTACGTGGGGATTTTGTTCGTTCCTACGTGCTTTTACGTCAGGGAATGTTCTTAGCTTGATGATCTTTACAAATCCATTAATTTCTATCTTGCCACGCTTAGTGATGGGTGGACTTGTTGCATTATTTTATCAAAGGCAACGAAACTCATTGCTTATGACCGACTCAGAATGGCAGTAGCTGGTTTCCTTGGAAGTATCATGAATACTGTATTGGTATTAAGTTCAATTTATTTACTCATGGGAAATCAATACGCAGAATTAACAGGGAAAACTGTTGCAGAATTGCCACTCTTCTTAATGGGCGTTGTTATGACAAACGGGATTGCCGAAGCCTTAGCTGCAACCGTGATGACACCAATCATTGCATCGATTTTAGTAACGATTTCTAAGAAAAGAGGATAGTTTATGTGGAAGGGTAAAAACGTAACGGTCTTTGTTTCAGGTGGAATCGCCGCATTTAAAGCAGCGACACTTGTTCGCTTATTTGTAAAAGCAGGGGCGAATGTGGAAGTTGCGATGACAAAGAGTGCGTGTGAATTCATTACGCCACTAACGTTTCAAGTGTTGACGAAAAATAAAGTGCACACGGATACGTTTGATGAAGACGAAGCGAGCAAGGTCCAACATATCCATTTAGCGGATAAGACAGATATCGCTGTGGTCGTACCAGCAACAGCGAATACGATTGCAAAAATGGCTAATGGAATCGCCGATAATTTCGTGACAAGTACATTGTTGGCGACAACAGCTCCGATTTATGTTGCTCCTGCGATGAATGAACATATGTGGGAAAATCCTGCAACGGTTCGTAATGTAGCACAACTTAAAGCAGACGGTAAAGTCATTATCGAACCAGCAACTGGATTTTTAGCAGAAGGGTATAATGGAAAAGGCCGTCTTCCTGAACCAGAAGAAATCTTCGAGCAAGTGACTTTCTTTGAGGGTAGACGAGCATACGGCTCTCCTTTAAAAGGGAAATCTGTACTAATTACTGCTGGAGGAACGAAAGAGCGTATCGATCCAGTGCGCTATATCTCAAATGATTCTTCTGGAAAGATGGGATATGCACTTGCAAAGGCTGCATCCGTCTTAGGAGCTGAAGTTCAATTAGTGTCAGCAACCAAACAATTGAAAGTTCCGTTTGGTGTGAATGTAACGTATGTGGAATCCGCACGTGAAATGGAAGAAGTGGTTACATCTAACTTCCCAACAACAGATGTTGCTGTGATGGTAGCGGCGGTATCTGACTACTATGTTGCGAATCGTTCGGACCAGAAAATCAAAAAGCAACACAATGAATCAGGGTTAAAACTAGAATTAGCAGAAAATCCAGATATTCTAAAGTGGCTTGGGCATTCTAAAAAAGAGGACCAAGTTGTGATTGGCTTTGCAGCAGAGACTGAAAAAGTTCTTGAGTATGCGGCGGCTAAATTAGAAAAGAAAAAAGCCGATGCGATTATTGCGAATGATGTTTCTAGTTCAAACATTGGCTTTAATGCAGACAATCATCAAGTAACGATTCTTACTAAAGAAGGGAAACAAATTCCACTTCCAGAGTGTTCAAAAGACGCGTTAGCTCTTGAAATTTGGAAACTCTAGTTGCTGAAAATGTCATTCGATAGTCAATAATAAGAGATAGGTTAAACCAATTTAACGTTTCTGTTAGATTGGTTTATTTTATTGTCCTTTTTAGTGCTAAAATAATTGGATGATTTACATAGAAATTTACCGCAATTCAAGAAAATGTGGTATAATAGGGAAGGTTATCTAGGCATGAAAGGAGATTTTATGAACGAGAATATTTCATTGCCAGAATTTATGAGAAACGAACTCGTAATTAAAACACAGAAGGAGCTTCGACAGCGAAAAGGGTATCTGATTTCAAAGCGTATTTTTGATATTGTCGTTTCGTTATTACTGCTAGTTCCGTTATCAATTGTCTTTTTAGTGATTGCCATTGCGATTAAATTAGAAGATGGTGGACCTGTATTTTATAGACAGGAACGCGTTACGACAAATGGACGCAAATTTAAAATATTTAAATTCAGAACGATGGTATTAAATGCGGATAAAGTAGGACCGCTTGTGACACAAGACCACGATCCACGTATTACAAAAGTAGGACGTCGTGTTCGTAATTATCGTCTGGATGAAGTAGCCCAGCTACTAAATGTATTAATTGGAGATATGTCTTTTGTAGGCGCAAGACCGGAAGTTCAAAAATATGTAGATGCATATACACCAGAAATGCAGACAACCTTATTACTTCCTGCCGGAGTGACATCGATTGCTGCGATTGAGTTTAGACACGAAGCAGAAAAGATTGCGGAGTGGACAAAGCAAGGCTTAACAGTGGATGAAGCTTATATCAAACATATCTTGCCAGAAAAAATGCAATACAATATTGATTATTTAAAAAAATGTAGTTTAAAAAATGACATTGCGATTATGGTAAAAACTGTGATTGCAGTCTTAAAATAACTTGGAGGAACCAACATGAAAGTTAGAAATATTCCATTCTCACCACCAGATATTACAGAAAAGGAAATTAACAATGTAGTCGAAGTACTACAATCTGGTTGGATTACAACAGGACCAAAAACAAAAGAATTCGAACGCCAATTAGCAGAATATATGGGCACTGAAAAAGTAGTCTGCTTAAACTCTGCAACAGCTGCTTTAGAGTTAGCACTACGCGTTTTAGGCGTTGGACCTGGAGACGAAGTGATTGTCCCAGCGTACACATATACAGCTTCTTGTAGTGTGATTGAACACGTTGGAGCAACACCAGTTATGGTTGATATCCAAGAAGACCATTTCGAAATGAACTATGATGCGTTAGCCGAAGCCATCACTGAAAAAACAAAAGTGATTATTCCTGTTGAATTAGCAGGGGTACCATGTGACTATCGTCGTATTTTCGAAGTAGTAGAATCAAAACGTGGTTTATTCAAACCATCTACAAACTTACAACGTTATTTCAATCGTGTCATTGTTGTTTCTGACTGTGCACACGCAATTGGAACAACTCGCGACGGCGTTTCTGTTGCTAAATTAGCGGACTTTGCATCATTCTCATTCCATGCCGTTAAGAACTTAACGACTGCAGAAGGTGGATGTATTACATGGAATCCAGCAAACGAATTGGATTCTGAAGCAATGTATAAAGAATTCCAAGTGTACTCATTACACGGACAAACAAAAGACGCTTTAGCAAAAATCAAACCAGGTTCTTGGGAATACGATATTGTCATTCCTGGATTCAAATGCAATATGCCAGATATTATGGCTGCGATTGGTTTAGCGCAATTAGAACGTTACCCACAATTATTGGAACGTAGAAAAGAAATCGTACGTAATCTTAATAAAGGATTATCTGCGGATAAACGTATCCAAGTGTTACCTCACGAAGGTAAAGATTATGAATCTTCACGTCACTTATATATCACTCGTGTTCAAGGTGCAAGCTATGACCAACGTGGAGAAATCATTACAAAAATGGCGGAACGTGGCGTTTCATGTAACGTTCACTACAAACCACTTCCATTATTAACGGCTTACCAAAATATGGGATTCCGTATGGAAGATTATCCAAATGCTTACCGCTTCTTTGAAAATGAAGTAACTTTACCATTGCATGGATTACTTAGCGATGAAGATGTGGATTACATTATTCAAAATTATTTAGAAGTGATTCAAGAAGTACTTGGATAGTCAGGAGAGGATATTTAAATGAATAATCGATTAAAAATTTTATTATTATTCATCGTTGACTCGCTACTTGTTGTTGGATCAGTATTTTTAGGATTTCGATTAGTAACAGAAGGGTTAATTCGTAATATTCACGGATTAACAATTACAGCGATTTTATCGTTAGTAGCCTATTATGTGTTCTCCTATTTCTTCAATCTTTATTGGAGAGATTGGGAATACGCAAGTGTGTACGAAGTTATTACTGTCGTAAAATGTGTCTCAGCAACTGTTATTGTTTCAACAATTTCAGGGATAGCGTTCTTCGATACAAAAATAACGTGGCAATTCCTAATTGTTTGCTGGTTATTACTAGTGATTTCAATCGGTGGAGTTCGTCTTTCGATGCGTGTCTTCCGTGAATTCTTTGCGGATAGCAGCGTCATGGAAAATGCAAAACCAACATTAATCGTTGGGGCTGGTGCTGCCGGAACATTATTAGTTCGTCAAATGCTTATGCATCCAGCAATGCGTATGGATCCAATTGCCTTTGTCGATGATGACCCAGAAAAACTACGTAAAGATATTTATGGAGTTCGTATTTTAGGAGCGATCAAAGATATCGAACGTATTGTAGATACAATGGGAATTACGAAAGTCGTTATTGCGATGCCATCACTTCCAATCAAGAAATTAAATGAAGTGTACGATGTGGCTCGTAAGACGGGGGCTGAATGTGTAATCTTACCAAATATTGACGATGTCATGAGCGGGAACTTACACGTACAACAACTAAGAAATGTTGAAATTGAAGACTTATTAGGTCGTGATCCAGTTCAATTGGATCAAACGATGATTGAAAAACAACTTCGTGGCAAGAAGATTCTTGTAACGGGTGCAGGTGGTTCAATCGGTTCAGAAATTTGCCGTCAAGTGGCTAAATTCAAACCAAAAGAAATCGTTATTTTAGGGCATGGTGAAAATAGTATTTATCAACTGAATATGGAATTAGTTGGTAAATATTCTCAACACTTCACGATTACGCCAGTCATTGCTGATGTACAAGACCGTAAACGTATCTTTGAAGTGATGGATAAATATAAACCAGATGTGGTTTACCATGCGGCTGCGCATAAACACGTACCATTGATGGAATTAAACCCTCGTGAAGCGGTGAAAAACAATATTCTTGGTACAAGAAATGTTGCTGAAGCAGCAAGCCATGCGCGTGTAAAAGCATTCGTAATGGTATCAACAGACAAAGCAGTTAACCCACCAAATATTATGGGTGCAACAAAACGTCTTTGCGAAATGATTGTGCAAGACATGGCGACACGTAGTGAATATACAAAATTCGTTGCGGTTCGTTTCGGGAATGTATTAGGGTCACGTGGTTCAGTAATTCCGCTCTTCAAGAAGCAAATTGCTGAAGGGGGACCAATTACAGTTACTCACCCGGATATCGTACGTTACTTTATGACGATTCCGGAAGCTGCTCAATTAGTAATCCAAGCTGGAGCTCTTGCTCGAGGCGGAGAAATCTTCGTACTCGATATGGGGCAACCAGTGAAGATTGTGGACTTAGCGAAAAACTTAATTCGTCTTTCAGGATTTGATGAAGGAGATATCGAGATTAAGTTTACAGGATTACGTCCAGGAGAGAAGATGTATGAAGAATTACTGAACGAAGGGGAAGTAAATCCAAAACAAGTCTTTCCTAAGATTCATATTGGAATTGCGGACAATTCTAAGATTAATCGAGTGTATAATTTCATTGAAAATTTCGAAAGCTATACAGATCAAGAATTACACGATGAATTGATTGATATTGCGAATAAAAAGAAATAAAAATATAAAGGATTGGGATAGTTATCTCAATCCTTTTATCATATATAAAGAGGTGGAAAAAAATGTTAGTTTCCGTAAATATTAGTGCCTATAATGAGCAAGATTACTTGCCTGAAATTTTTTTGAAAGTTTAAAAAAATCAAACGTATCCATTAAAAAAATATTGAAGTAGTACTAGTGAATGCAATGTCTACAGACAATACTCGTGCGTTAATGGATCAATTTAAAAGCAGAAAAATGAGCATTTATTTTTATGATGTGAAGATTCTTGATAATCCAAGAAAAACATTAAATACAGGGTTGAACTTAGGGTTTAAAAAAACTCAGATGGTGATTGCTATTTAAAAAGTAGATGCACACTCACAAATTCCTACAAACTTTATCGAAGCCAATGTTAAAGTGATTGAATCAGGACAAAAAGTTTGTGGAGGTAAAAGACCAACTATTGTCCAAGCAGAAGATGATTTTTCAAAAACATTACATATTGTAGAAGAGTCTGCTCTTGGAAGTAGTATCGCGAACTACAGAAAAGGAGACACAAGCCGCTATGTAGATTCTGTATTTCAAGGAATGTATCACAAAGATGTAGTCGATACTGTAGGTTATTTTGACGAAAAATTAACGCGTACAGAAGATAACGAGTATCACTATCGTATTCGTAAAAACGGATTTAAAATTTGGTACGATACATCAATTGAGTCCTTCCAATATATTCGTCCAACCTTTACAAAAATGATTCAACAAAAATTTGCGAACGGCTATTGGATTGGATTAACCTCTCATGTTTGCCGAGATTGCTTATCATTATTCCATTTCGGACCAGGTGTATTTGTGGCGACTTTACTTGTATTAATGATGTTGACGCCAATCAGTTTTGCACCATTATTAACAGTGTTTGGTCTCTATTTATTGGCAGTTTTAGGATTGTCTGTTTTTGAAATTTCTAAGCAAAAATTCAATCCAACATTACTACTAATTCCATTCATTATGATTGCCATTCATTTTGCATATGGTATTGGAACGATTAAAGGATGGATCTTTGGTTTTGAATTTAAAAAAGAGTATTTTGACTCAGAAGATAAATCTTAAAATTCCTATAAATACTCATGAATTCAAGCAAATCTATGGTATAATAAACTGATTGTATAGTTATTGGAGTGGAATGAATGAGAGTAAATGAAGAAAAAATTTCGAATAGAAGAAAACAAAGAAAAAATCAAAAGATAAGAAAAGTTATTTTAACGGTCTTACTGGCTTTGGGCGCTGTAATTATCGCAGGTGCTGCTTATGCATGGAGTCGTATTTCTAAAGCGGAAGATGCGATTCATCAAAAGGTGGAGACCGTCCAATTACGTGAGAAAGAATTAACAGACGATAGCAGTTTTTCGGTTCTTCTATTAGGGATTGATAATGGAGCGTATGGTCGTGATACGGAAGTAGGTCGTTCAGATACGATGCTTCTTGTTACGGTAAATCCAAAACTAAAGAAAACCACAATGATTAGTATTCCTCGTGATTCTTATACTGAAATTATCGGATATGGTACTTTTGACAAGATTAACCATGCGTATGCGTTTGGGAAAGAACAATTCTCAATTAACAGTGTACAAAATATGCTGAACGTTCCAATTGACTACTATGTAACTGTAGATATGCATGGATTGATGGGTCTAGTTGATGCAGTGGGTGGATTAGAAATTACCCCAGCGTTAACATTTACCTATGAAGATGAGTCATTTACTGAAGGGGTTACACGTCATGTAGACGGGGAAGCCGCACTTCGTTACGCTCGTATGCGTTATGATGACCCAGAAGGAGATACAGGCCGTCAAAAACGTCAACAATATGTAATTCAAAAATTAGTTGGAAAATTATTGACTTTAGGTTCTGTAACGAAATATGAAGAAATTCTCAAAACATTAGAAAACTCTGTAAAAACAAACTTTACAGTAGAAAAATTATTCCAAATTGCTCAAACGCATAAAGAAGCTCTCCAACATTTGAATCGGATACGATTAATGGGGATGGAGCGATGATCAATGGAATTTATTACTTTGTCATTCCAGAAGCAGAAAAAATTCGTGTTTCAAATGTCATCAGAAAATCTCTTGATTTAGAAGAAATTACTGAATTGAAACATATCGAGACAAAAGAAACGCAGTCATCAGTCAATATTGAGCAAAATGCTCCACAAAATAATTCGAACGTACAAGAACAAGGGGATACTTACGTAGAACCAAATGTAACGCCAAATTATAACAATAGTTACAATAATAATTACAATAACAATTACAATAACAACAGTAATAATGATGACGACTATGTTGCACCGACAAATCCATCTAATAATGGTGGCGGAAGTAGTGCTGTAACACCAACAGCACCAGCAACTCAGGCATCACAAGCGACGGCTGCGCCAGAGCAACCGCAGCCTGTACAACCGACGCAATCAGCTCCTGCAACCCAAGAGCCTGTTGCGCCAACACAACCTACACAAAAACAAAACCCTTAAAAGTATTGGAGTGTAAATATGAACGAATCAAATGAATGGACCCGACAAGGGAGACGTCAAGAAAAGAAAAAGAAACGTGGACGTATTGGCTTCGTTTTAATTCTGTTACTAGCTATTATTGCAGTAGCGGGAACTTACTACGCAAGTCGAATTAACCATACGATTAACACGATTACTCAAGATGTCGGAAACCGTACAGAGCAAGAAGCAAACGACATTATTAAACGCAAAACCGATTAACATATTATTATTAGGGATTGATAATGGCGCGTATGGACGTACGGAAGAAGATGGACGTTCAGATACGATGCTACTATTAACCGTTAATCCATCAATGAAGAAATCTCAATTATTGAGTCTGCCTCGTGATACTTACACTGAAATCGTAGGAACGGGTGGTTATGATAAATTGAACCACGCCTTTGCTTATGGAAAGGCCCCAATGGTTATTAATTCAGTTGAGAAGATGTTAGATACAACGATTGACTTCTATGTGCAAATTAACATGGAAGGGTTAATGGAATTCGTTGATGCTGTTGGTGGTATTGAAGTGACAAGTCCACTTACATTTACGTACGAAGGTCGTTCTTTCGTTGAAGGAAAGACTGAACTGCTTGATGGTGAAAGTGCCTTACGTTTTGCACGTATGCGTTACGATGATCCAGAAGGGGATACAGGACGTCAAAAACGTCAACGTATCGTTATTGAAGAACTCGTTAAGAAATTGATGACATTTAATTCTGTTACAAACTTCGAGCAATTATTGAATGCGGTAAGTAAAAACGTAAAAACAGACTTGCCAATTGGACAAGTGATGGCCCTTAAAAACACGTATGGTCCGGCCATCGCAGGAAATAATTTATCACAAACATTTATCGAAGAAAGACAGTTATTATTAACAAATAATGCAGGAGAGCAAATTTATTACTCTTATGCAACGGATGATGTCTTATTAGAAGTAAGTAATTCAATCCGTAAGTTAATGGGACAACCAACTGTTCAAACATATCCATTACTACAACAAAGAGAAGATTTATATTATTTAACAACTCCTTAATAGGGGAAATAAGAGGTGTATAAAATGATTTATGCTGGGATTTTAGCCGGTGGAACCGGAACTCGTATGGGAATCCAAGAAATGCCAAAACAATTTTTACCACTTGGAAACAAACCAATTATCATTCACACAGTGGAAAAATTCTTGTTTGTTCCAGATGTGGATGTAGTGTATGTAGCGGTACATCCAAACTGGGTGAGCTATTTCAATGATTTATTAGACAAACACATTTTGACAAATAAAGACAAAATCCGTGTCGTTAGCGGTGGTGGAAATCGTAATGATAGCATCTTAAGTATTATTGCGGACATCAAAAATAGCGGATCGTTTTCACCTGAAGATGTATTGATTACACATGATGCGGTTCGTCCGTTCGTTTCTTATCGTATGATTGTCGACAATATTGAAGCGATGAAGAACTATGACGTTGCGGATACTGTAGTGATGGCCAATGATACAATTGTAGAATCGGTTGATGGGAAAGTGATTTCTTCTATTCCAAACAGAACGCATATGTATCAAGGACAAACACCTCAAACATTTAAGATTCAAGCATTTACAGACTTGTATGATAGCCTTACAGATGATGTCAAAGAAATCTTGACAGATGCATGTAAAGTATTCGTGGTTAACGATGTGAAAGTAGCTCTTGTCGAAGGTGAATACTCAAACATTAAAATTACGACAGTAACAGATTTGAAAATTGCGCAAGCGATGTTAGGAGAGATTTAAAATGATTAATCGAGTGTATCAACTCATTCGTCCATCGTTTTTCTCAATTAAATATGAAGATGTGTCATTCTATGAAGAAGATACTGTGGTGGTTCGACCAAACTACTTAGCTTTGTGTCACGCCGACCAACGTTACTTCCAAGGAACACGTCCTGCTAAAATTTTGCAGAAGAAATTACCAATGGCATTGATTCATGAATGTTGTGGAATCGTTGTTGCGGACCCAACAGGAACGTATAAACCAGGAGATCATGTGGTGATGATTCCGAACCAACCACCACGTGACTTTGACCATAACACTGAATTTTACGAAAACTACGTGAATGGAACATACTTCCGTTCAAGTGGTCATGATGGATTCATGCGCGAATTTGTGACGATTCCAATCGACCGTGTAGTGAAATACGAAGATGTGCCAGATAAAGTCGCTGCCATTTCTGAATTTGTGTCAGTCGGCGTTCATGGACTTCGCCGTTTTGACAAAGTAGCACATAGCCGTCGTAACCGTATCGTCGTATGGGGCTCAGGAAGCTTAGCTTATGTTGTAGCAACGATTGCAAAAGCAAAATTCCCAGACTCTACGATTATCATTGTGGGTAAAGACCCTGAGAAGTTACGTCTATTCTCATTTGTAGATGAAGTATATGATGTGAGCAATCTTCCAGAAGACTTTACATTCGACCACGCTATTGAATGTGTGGGCGGCAGCGGAACTCAAGATGCATACCGTGAAATTATCCGTCATATTCAACCTCAAGGTACGGTTGTCATGATGGGAGTTAGCGAGTTTGAAGTACCATTAAACACACGTGACATTCTTGAAAAAGGATTGACTTGGGTTGGAAGCTCTCGGTCAGGTCGTAAGGACTTTGAAGAGGCTGTTCAATTCATGGCAGATCCAAAAGTGCATGCACGTTTGAACTTAATTATTTTTGAATCAAATCCAATTCAAGAGATGAAAGATATTTATCATTTCTTCGAGGAAGATAAATTAACGCCATTTAAAACAGTGGCTAAATGGGATATTTAGAAAGTGGGGAAAACATGGAACCATTACAAGAGAAATGTTTAGAAATGGCTGAATACTTTGTGTCATTTTGTAAGCAACATGAATTATTATGTTATTTATGCGGTGGTGGGGCCATTGGAGCACTTCGCCATAAAGGCTTTATCCCTTGGGATGATGATTTAGATTTCTTTATGCCACGAAAAGATTATGAAAAACTGATTGAATTGTGGCCAAAAGAAGCAGATGAGCGTTACGTGATGTCAAACAGTGACGAACATTACTTAGACCGTAATTTGTTTGTGACGATTCGTGATAAAGAAACGACTTGTGTGAAACCTTATCAAGCGGACTTAGACGTACCGCATGGTTTAGCAATTGATATCCTGCCGCTAGATTATTATCCAAAATCAGAATCAGCACGTAAGAAACAAGTTCGTTGGGCATTGATTTACTCATTGTTCCGTGCGCAAACAATTCCTGAAAAACATGGTGGATTGATGAAGTGGGGAAGCTTATTCTTATTAGGATTAGTCCCAACGCGTTCATTACGCTATAAAATTTGGAGCAAGGCGCAGCGCGAGATGACAAAATACACTCGTGAAGAAAGTGATGGAATCACTGAACTTTGTGCGGGGCCTGGATATATGAAGAATAAATATCCAATCGAAAGCTTTGAATCAGCGTTATTTGTACCATTTGAACAAACGGAAATGCCAATTCCAGTTGGATACGATGCTTACTTAAAAACAGCATTTGGTGATTATATGACACCACCTCCAGCAGATAAACAAGTTGCGCATCATGATGCATTATTTGTCGATCTTGAAAATGGATACGAGAAGTATAAAGGGGAGTATTATGGAACCAAAAATTAGTATCATTGTTCCAGTATACAACGTTGAACAATATCTAGAACGCTGTGTGGAATCAATTTTAAAACAGACAATGACTAATTTTGAATTGATTCTTATTAATGATGGTTCTAGTGATAACAGTGGACAAGTATGTGATGAGTTGTCACGTAAAGATACTCGTATTCGAGTGCTTCATATTCCAAATGGAGGAGTCTCTAATGCAAGAAATTTAGGAATCCAGTCATCGAGAGGTGAGTGGATTTCGTTTATCGATAGTGATGATTTTGTTACGGAAGATTATTTAGAAACTCTACTGCAACCCGTTGAAACAGATGAAACAATCGGTTTTTCCATTGGGAAATTACATCATATCCAAAATGGAGTTGTGACAGCATTACCTGAAACAAGTAGTGAATTAAATGTTTGGGATACAGAACAGACACTTAAAGAACTATTAACGACAGAAAAAACATCATTTTTCCCTGTCGCAAAACTATTTCGTAAGAGTCTAATTCAAGACCATCAATTTAATACGAAATATCATCTTGCAGAAGATGCATTATTCTTAACAGAATTATTAATTCAATCAAAATGTAGCACAGTTTTTGTTGATAAACCTATTTACTTTTACGATCATCGTGAGGGAAGTGCAACAACATCGGTGAATCAGTATGTTTTTGATTCAGTTACTGTGTACCAGGAAATTATTCGTATGGTTAAGAAAGAATTTCCAAGATTGCAACCGGAATTGAATAATCGTGAATATTGGTCTTATATTACTGTATACGATAAGTTGATTTTCGCGAATAATAAGCAGTTTACTGAGAAAGAAAAAGAATATAGAAGATGGATTCTAAAGCATAAAAAAGAAATCATGAAAGATCAATATTTTACGAAATTTAGAAAAATTGCTATTGTATTCTTAAGTATTTCGCCAATTCTTTATAAGAAAAATTGTTGAGTTGAAAAAGTAGTTAATAAAGGAGTTAAAAATGAGTTTTTCAAAAAAATTAATGATTACTTGGAAAAAGTATAAAGTGGGGGTAGCCTATTCATTTATCCTCGTTTCTATTTTAAGTATGAGTTCTCTTATTTATAAAGTGGCAAATCCAATTTATAAAGGGTTATCTGCTTTAGTTTTCGTATTCATTTTAGTTTCCCTTTTAGGTGGCTTTAAGAAAATCAAGGCGGACGTAAAATTTTTAGTATTATTTGGATTAGTTGCTGGGAGTCATTTGTTGTCAGCATTAGTGAATCGTTCAGGTAATTTTTCTTGGAAATATCACGGAAGTTATTTTTTTATGGTTACTTATATTTTGTTATTTGTTATGTTAGAAGCAAAAACAATTGCAGAAAAGTATTTCAAATGACAGCTATTACAGTTCAAGTTATATCTTTTTTATCTGCCCTATTTGCATTAATTTTATTTTTTGCAAGAGTATTAATCTTATTTAAAGTAGGAGACCGTTCTTATTCATATGGTGTTTTGAACGGAAGAGTTTGGGGTATTGTTAACCCTAATGCTAGTGCTATTTTTACCTACATTAGTATTGTTTTAGCACTTTATTTAATACATCAAGGACATAAATATTCGGTGTATTTCAAAATTAACAACATCATTCAAGTAATTTATTTTGCTTTGATGCAAAGTCGTGGAGCACTATTATCATTACTATTAATGATTGGACTATATTTTGCTTTTGTTGCAAGAGGCAATATCGTTAAAAGATTAATTGCTTTTCTAACAGTAGCAATTTTAGTATTTGGTACAAATGTTGGGATTAGTTTTGCTGCTTCAAAATATATAACTTCTAGTCGAGCAACTGTTTTTAATTTTGATAAAACGACAAAAATCTCGGATAATGCATCTTCATCTTCAGAAGTTGCTAATGAATTGCATTTAATTGAGACAACACCAAGTGGTAGAACACATATTTGGAAAAATGCACTGAAAATGGGAAGTGTAAAACCTGTATTCGGATATGGTGTTCGAAATGTACCGAATTACTACTCTCAGTACTTTAGTAAATATGAAATCCAAAATTCTTTAATCGGTGGGAATTTCCATAATATCTTTATTACTGTTTTTGTAAGTTCTGGTATTGTTGGTTTAGTTGCCTTTATGATGCTATTAGGATATATCATTCAACGTTTCGTACGATATCTATTTATTTCGAAGAAAAATTCAGATAAATTAGTGATGATTCTATTCTTTGGAATGTTATTAGGGCAATTGTTCGAAAGCCAAATTATGTATTCAACAAATTTCATTAACATTATGTTTTGGTTTGTTGCAGGTTATGGATTGATGATTTGTAACCGAGATGAGAAAATCCGCTATCAAGAAGTAACGGATGTTCGTGAGATTCAACAAATGGAACTAGGCATTATGGAATACATCCATGAAGTTTGCAATAAAATTGGAGTGAAGTACTTCTTAGCATATGGAAGTTTGATTGGTGCAGTTCGCCATCAAGGATTTATTCCATGGGATGATGATATGGATATTTGTATGTTAAGAGATGACTATGAAAAACTCCAAGATTATTTAATTGCAAATCCTTCTGAACGTTATCAAGTGATGTCATATAAGAACAATCGTAATTATGTTTATCCATTTATGAAAGTGATGGACAATCAAACATATCTAATTGAAGAAGATGTTCGTATCGATTCAAATATGGGGATTTACGTTGATATTTTCCCAGTGGATGGATATGAAGATGATCAAGCGTTTAAAGATAAAATGACAACGATTATTAAAAAACGTCAATTAAGTTGTTATACATTCAAAGGAATTACGAATAAGAAAAGCTTTATCAATTCCCTTATTCGATATGCTTCTGTAATCGCATTTTATTTCACAAATACAAATAAATATGTGAAGCAAATTGACGAATTGGCTAAATCAAGAAAAGTTGAAGATTATGAGCTAGTCGATTATCTGATTTACAAAGATATGAATAAGCCAGTTTGGAAACGCGAATGGTTGAAAGATGTAACGTTTGGTCATTTTGAAGGAAGGGATTTTCTAATTCCTGTAAACTTCCATGAACTTCTAACTTCAGACTACGGTAATTATATGCAATTACCTCCAGTTGAACAGCAAGTTTCTCATCATGATTTTAGATTGTGGAAAATAGTGGAAGAAAAATAAAAAAAGAGGTTTATATGAAAAATATTAAGCTGAACGCATTAACGAATATGCTTGTGCGAATACTGAATATTGTCTTTCCTCTAATCACGGGACCGTATATTTCGCGTGTGCTGAGTAAGGAGGATTTTGGTAATTTTAACGTTGCCAATACAATATTAAATTTATTTATTCCGTTCGCTACGCTTGGAATTTACAATTACGGGATGCGTGAGATTAGTAAAGTAAAGAATGATCGAGACAAGATTAATAAGGTATTCAGTCAGCTCTTTTATATTTCACTAATCTGTACGATTGCGACTACAATAATTTATTATATTTATGTTAGTTTCACGATTGAAACGCCAGATTTGAGATATTTATACTACATTTTAGGGGTTCAATTATTCTCTCAATTATTTTATATTGAGTGGTTAAATGAAGCTTTTGAAAACTATAAATTTATTTTTTATAAGACTTTAGTGATTCGTATACTAATGCTGGTGGCGGTCTTCATGTTCGTTAAGAAAGCAGAGGACATCATTCCGTATACGATTGTCATGTCTGTAATTACATTAATAAATTTCCTTGCAAGTTTTGTATGGATCAAACGAGAAGTCAAATTTGTTAGGGTTCATGTAAAAGATATGATGAAAATGATGAGTCCATTATTTGCAGTATTATTAATTGCAAATGCGAATATGTTGTATACGTATTTGGATCAAATTTTCTTATCTAAAATCGGTATTGTAGAAAATGTTACTTACTATGTTACGGGATATAATATTGCAACCCTTTTGGCAAGAGTCGTTAGTGGAGCCGTAAGTGTGAGTGTTCCAAGGCTTGGTTACTATCTTGGAATAGGGGATAGAAAAGCTTATCAAGATTTGGTAAATAAAGGAAGTCAAGCCTTTTTCTTCTTCCTTGTTCCTATCTGTGTTGGGTTAGCGTCCGTCGGAATACCAGTAACCTTATTATACGGTGGAGAAAAATACTTTTTTGCTGGAATGTGTACAGTGCTCTTTGCCATTCGTACAATCGGTTGGGCATTAGAAATTATTTTCGGAACACAAGTTATTCTTGTAAATGGTTATGAAGAGAGATTAACAGTTCTATACTTCGTCGGTGGTGGAATTAACTTGTTGTTAAATAGTGTCTTATTCTTTACGGGAGTTACAGCTCCAGAGTATTACATTATTACGACAATGGCAGCAGAAATTGTTTTATTACTGCTAGAATATGTGTTTATTCGAAATATGGAATTGGTCCGAGTAAAACCGATTCTGCATATGCTTAAGAGATATATTGTTTTATCATTAGGTTTGTCCCAATTGCATTTGTTGTAAATCATTTTGTTCCTTATGGACAAGTAGTGGATAAACAATTATTACTAAACATTGGTTTGACGGTCATTAGTTCAGTAATTTATTATCTAATTGCTTTAGCGATTGCTAAAGATGATTTATATCAATCAATTTTAAAAGGTGTTTTATCAAAATTAAAAATAGGAGCTAAATCATGACAAAAGAAAGAGTAATGAGTTTAGATGAAATTAAAGAGGTAGAATTGAATATCCTAAAAATATTTACATGAACTTTGCGAAAAAAACATGATATTAAATATTTTATAGATTTTGGTTCGTTGTTAGGGGCTGTTCGTCATGGTGGATTTATTCCATGGGATGACGATACAGATATTTCATTAGCACGTGATGAATTTGAACGTTTATACGAAGTCCTTGTAAAAGAGCAACATCCATATTATCGTTTGATTTCATTTAGAGAAACACCAGGATATCCATTTAGCTATATGAGAGTTTATGATATTCGTACTCGTCGTGATGCTGAGTTAATTGATAAGAGTGTTGTGTTAGGCACTTGTGTGGATATTTTCCCATATGATGGGGTAGTCACAGAAGAAGCTGACCGTAAAAAAATGAAACAGTACAAAAACTTCTTACGACTCTCATCTTTAAATTTCAAGGGAATTGAAATTACGAATGGTGGTTTAAAAAATATTCCACGTTATATGGCTTCTTCTATCTTTAGATTCACATCACCACAAATGTGGAATTTGAAATTAGAAGCAGTAGCTAAAAAATATAATAAAGAAAATTCTACAGACTTTACTTGTTCGATATATGATCCTTATTATCCAAAAGGAATCAAGAAAGAATGGTTATATGATACAATTGATATGGCTTATGAAGATACGGTAGTAAAAAAGTACCACGAATGTATCATGAAATTCTTGTATATGAATTTGGGGAAAAATTATATGACACCTCCTCCAGTAGAACAGCAAGTTCCTGGAGAAGCTAACAACTATTGGATTAGTGAATAACAAACAGAAAAAAACAATCTGATTGGAAGATGCTCCTATGTTATATTGGAGCATCTTTTTTTATAAAGAAAAAAATTTAATATTTATTTTCTTTAATATTTGTTCACATTTATGGAAAATAGAGTATAATTTGAACAGAGGAGGAGTTATATGTTAAGTAAGCATCAATTTCAATTGTTATTGAATTTAAAAAACAAGACTGGAAAGACGAACCAAAGAGCAATTTCTGAAGAACTCGGATTTTCTCTTGGAACGGTCAACAAACTGATTCAAGAAGCTGAGCAGCAGGAATGGATTACGTCTGAATATGAATTAACAGAAAAAGGTCTTAAGACGCTGGAACCTTATCGCGTAGAAAATGCGATTATTATGGCAGCAGGAATGAGTACACGTTTCGCACCATTATCGTACGAAACTCCAAAGGGACTTCTTGTTGTAAAGGGAGAACGTCTTATTGAACGTGAAATCAAGCAATTAAGAGAAGCCGGCATTCAAAAAATTACCGTTGTTGTCGGATATATGAAAGAAAAAATGTTTTATTTAGCGGACAAGTTTGGCGTGGAGATTGTTGTGAATGAAGATTACTATCGCTACAACAATTGTTCTTCTTTAATGCTTGTTAGAAAACAATTAGGGAATACGTATATTTGTTCATCCGATAATTACTTTGTAGAAAATCCATTCGAAGAGTACGTTTACCGTGGATACTATTCAACCGTGTTTGCTGAAGGGGAAACGGATGAATATTGTGTCATTGAAACATCAGACGGTACAATCCGCAAGGTCACAATTGGCGGAGAAAACAAATGGTATATGCTTGGGCATGTTTATTTTGACCGTGCATTTAGTGAACAATTTGTACCAATTTTAGAAAATGAATTTAAACATGAAGCTTATAAATTACAGTTGTGGGAAGACTATTATTCACGTCACGTAGATACGTTGTTATTAGAGGCTAGACATTACTCTGATGAAATCATTAAAGAGTTTGATTCATTAGACGAATTACGTGCCTTTGATGAACACTATTTAATGCACACCAATTCAACAATCTTATTGAATATTTGCAACACTTTAAATGTGACTCCAGCAGAAATTATTAACATTAAGCCAATTAAGGATGGATTAACCAATACCTCCTTCTGTTTCGATAGTAAAGGAGAAACGTATGTATATCGTCATCCAGGTAAAGGTACTCAAGAGTATATTAACCGCCTCAGTGAAGCCGCATCAATGAGAATTGCAGCTGAACTAGAGATTGACAAAACTTTTGTGGTGATGAACGAAGAAGAAGGATGGAAAATCTCTAAATTCATCAAGAATGCTCGCTTGTTAGATTATGATGATAAAGAGGATATCGAAAAAGCCGTTCAATTAATGACGAAATTACATCGCTCTGGAAAATCGACCCCATATGTGATTGAATTTGAAAAAGGATTAGTAGACTTCAAAGAAAAATTAATCAAGAGAAATCGTTTTGAATTCGATGATAAAGAAGAATTAGAAGCGATGGTTGGTAAAGTAGTCGGCTATCTTGAACAAGATCAGGTTGAACATACCATTTGTCATGGGGACTGCTATAGCCCTAACTTCTTAGTAGATGAAGAAGGGAATATGAGTCTGATTGACTGGGAATATTCTGGTATGGGAGATCCAACCAGTGATATTGGAACCTTTGTGGCTTGTTCGGACTATACATTAGAACAAGCAAAAGAATTTATTCAAATCTATTTAGAGCATAATCCTGGTGTTGCTAGTGAACGTCATTTCTTAGGAATCATTGGGCTTGTATCTTATTATTGGTTCTTATGGGCCTTATTCCAAGAAAGCAATGGGAAACCAGTTGGAGAGTTCTTGTACAAGTGGTATCGTTACACAAAACAATATTGTGCGGAAGCCCTTCGACTTTATGAGGAGGAAAAATAAGTGAAAGAAGAAATTTCAATTGAGAAATTAATTGCGGATGAAACAGAAAATCGATTAAACCTGATGGAACAAGAAGATTATCCTTTTCCTGAAAGATTTTCAAAAGCAGACTACACATGGGTAGTCATTGGCGTTGGAGTGAATTTACTCCTCGTAATCTTAGCGATGAGTGGGGTGATTCAATAATGACTTCTATGAATGATTATATTCAACAAGAAACGATTACGGGTGTTGTTCCAATGACGAATGGCGACCGTCAGTATTCATTCTGGGATTTATTCCTATCAACAAGTGGATTTGCGATTGCAACATGGTGTTATACACAAGGGGCCTATGTGGCACAATATTTATCGTTCAATCAAATGTTAATTAATATTTTTAGCTTTAATATCATTTGGGTATTTATTGAATGTTTACCAATTATTTTTGCGGTCCGTTACGGAATTGATTTATGGATTTGGTTGCGAGCGGTTCTTGGTCAAAGGGTGTCGCTTTACTATCAACGGTCATCAGTTTAGCAAACTTTGGATGGTATGCTGTAGCGGCGAACTTGTTCGCAAGTTCCATGATTCACTTAGCTGGCAACTTTGGCCTCGTCCTCGATAAAGGTATCTGGGGACCAATCCTTGGAACTCTTTGCGTTTTATTAGGTACGTTAATTGCAGTAGGGGGACCGGAAGTCATTAAATGGACCAACCGTTTCCTTGTGATTGCGTTACTTGCGGTAGGGGTCATCATTGTTGGCATTTGTTTTGCAGCAGTGCCTTTAAGCGATATCATGAATGTTCAACCAGCTGTTGAAGGGGACTTATCTCCAATTGAACGCTTTATGATGTCAGCAGAAGGAAATGTAGCCTTCGCATTCTCATGGTCAACACAAGCATTAGTTCTTCCACGTTTAGCAAAAACAGAACGTAGTGGTTACTGGGCAACAACACTTTCATATGGGGTTGTCGCACCATTCTTCGTAGCAACAGGTGGGGTTATGGCGCTTGCGATGTTCGTGAAAACAGGGGCTTATGAAAGTGACCCAACAACAATGTTAGCAACGTTAAGTACACCAGCATTTGCGCTATTAAGTCTCTTATTAGTAGCCTTCGCAAACATTGGTACTCAAGGAACTGGATCTTACGTAAACTGTATGATTGTAAAAAGTGGGATGCCAAAACTCAGCTATAAGTTGATGGTATGGATTGCCTTCTTCTACGTTAGTGCACTAACGATTTGGGGTGGCGTTGAGGAATACTTCGGTTCATTTATTTCTCTAGCCGCTTATATCCAAGGGCCAATAATTGGAATGATTGTCGTAGACTTCTTCCTACTCAGAAAACAAAAGTTGGCGCTTCGTTCCGCTTATTTCTTAAAGGGACACGATGCATACCAATATACTAAAGGCTTTAATATTGTGGGGATGAGCTGTGTGTTCATCTCATTGATTGTGGCAGTATTGTTTGTTTATAATCCTGTAACGCAACAAATTCAAAGCCCATTATTCCTCATTACAACAGGTAGTGGATTTACAGCCTTACTGGGTGGGGGATTATACTGGCTTGCTAGTCTAACTCCATTAAAAGCTTATATGGTTCGTGATAGAGAAGAAATTACGATTTAAAAAATAAAATCCGGTAGGAATTTCCTACCGGATTCTTTATTTATAATTCATTGCAGTTAAGGCTACTTGTAAGATGATAGCGCCGAGTGTACCGATTAACATTAATACGGCTACAACACGTGTAATTTTTTCAACTGTTGAAAGATTACGTTTTTTCTTTGCCAACAAAATCGCTCCTTTTTTCTTTGCTCGGTAATAGTTTACCGTAAATCGATGTGAATTACTAGAGTTAAATGTTAAAAGGTTTTCTAAGAGTGAAAATGAGTGAAATGAAAATGAGCTTTAGTAAAAGAAAAGCATTCAAATGCCTTTCAAAAAGGTGTGATTTTTGATAACATAGATGTGTTAAATAAAACAAATTGGAGGAAGTTTCATGTCAAAACAACAAATTGGTGTCGTGGGTATGGCTGTTATGGGACGTAACTTGGCTTTAAACATCGAAAGCCGTGGTTATAGCGTTTCAATCTACAACCGTACAACTTCAAAAAAACAGACGAAGTGATTGCTCTACATCCAGATAAAAAATTAGTTCCAACATACTCTGTTGAAGAATTTGTAGAGTCTCTAGAAAAACCAAGAAGAATTTTATTAATGGTTAAAGCTGGGGAAGCAACAGATAAGACAATTCAAAGTTTACTTCCACACTTAGATAAAGGCGATATTTTAATTGATGGAGGAAATACATTCTTCCGTGATACAATGCGTCGTAACGAAGAACTAGCAAACTCAGGAATTAACTTCATCGGTACTGGTGTATCTGGTGGGGAAGAAGGAGCCCTAAAAGGACCTTCAATCATGCCTGGTGGACAAAAAGATGCATATGACTTAGTAGCACCTATCTTAGAAGAAATCTCTGCAAAAGCAGACGATGGCGCTCCATGTGTAACTTACATTGGACCAAACGGTGCAGGTCACTACGTAAAAAATGGTTCACAACGGAATCGAATACGGTGACATGCAATTAATCGCTGAAAGTTACGATATCCTACGTCGTGTTGGTGGATTATCTGTAGAAGAATGCGCTGAAGTATTCAAAGAATGGAACCAAGGCGAATTAGATAGCTACTTAATCGAAATCACAGCGGACATTTTAACGAAGAAAGATCCTGAAACAGGTCGTCCAATGGTTGACGTAATCATGGATACTGCTGGAAACAAAGGTACTGGTAAATGGGCTTCACAAAGCGCATTAGACTTAGGTGTGCCACTTCCGTTAATTACTGAATCTGTATTTGCACGTTTCGTTTCAACATTGAAAGAAGAACGTGTTGCAGCAAGTAAAGAATTAGCAGCAACTAAAATTCCTGAATTAACAAATTCAGAACGTCAAGCTTTAATCGAACAAGTTCGTAAAGGATTATACTTCTCTAAAATTATGAGTTACGCGCAAGGATTTGCTCAAATGCGTGTAGCCAGTGAAGAGTTCAACTGGGACTTAAACTACGGCGAAATCGCTAAAATCTTCCGTGCTGGATGTATCATCCGTGCGCAATTCTTACAAAAGATTACAGATGCGTTCGAACGTGATCCTCAATTGAAACTTATTATTAGATAAGTACTTCTTATATGTAACGGAATCTTACCAAGATGCAGTTCGTGATGTTGTTGTAACGGCTGTTCGTGCTGGTATCCCAGTGCCAACATTCTCAAGTGCATTAGCATACTATGATTCATACCGTTCAGAAACATTACCTGCAAACTTAATTCAAGCTCAACGTGACTACTTCGGTGCCCATACTTACAACCGTGTAGACAAACCAGGAACATTCCACTTCGAATGGGCTCAAGAAAAAGAGATTGAACAATAATTACAAATGGTGAAGTCCTAGCCAATTTGGCTAGGGCTTTTTTTGTTTGCTAACTCAAAATAAACATATATGTTAATTTTAATGGTTTAATTTAATGAAATTGACAGAAAATTTCATTAAATTCTGTTAAGAATCTTATGAATATGATATGATAAACGTGTTAGGAAAGAATAGAGAAGGGAGTCTTATAATGCCAGCGAATCAACGTATTTTAATTATTGAAGATGAAAAGAATTTAAGTCGCTTTGTTGAATTAGAATTAAAGCATGAAGGCTATGAAACAAAAGTATGCTCAGATGGCCGTAGCGGTTTACAAGCAGCAATTGATGAGCAGTGGGATGCTATTTTATTAGATTTAATGTTACCAGAAATGAATGGATTAGAAGTCGTTCGTCGCCTTCGCCAAGTAAAACAAACACCAGTCATCATTATGACAGCGCGCGATTCAGTGATGGATCGTGTTGCAGGGCTTGATCAAGGGGCAGATGACTATGTAGTGAAGCCGTTTGAAATCGAAGAAATTCTTGCAAGACTACGCGCACTCTTTAGACGTCTGCAAATGGAAGAACAATCTCGTGTTGTGAAACAAACAAGAGTGGAATATCGCGACCTTGTGGTGGAAGTGGAAAACCGCGTCGTTCGTCGTGCGGGAGAAGTAATTGATTTAACGAAGAAAGAATATGAATTACTCTTATTACTGATGGAAAACATTGATATTGTTCTTTCACGTGAAGTGTTATTAAAAGAAGTATGGGGCTATAAGAACGAAGTCGAAACGAATGTGATTGACGTGTACGTTCGTTATATCCGTAATAAAATTGATGTACCAGGACGAGAAAGTTATATTCAAACCGTTCGTGGAACTGGATATGTAATGAGAAGCTGAGGAGCTACATATGAAGGACCAAAACCAACATAAATCGGTAGCAAAAAAATGGTGGTGGGTGATATCAGCCACCATTTTTGCGTTATTAGCTGTATTGACTGCGATTTTGATTGAGGGGCAACTTATCGGCCTGCGTGACAATGAGAAAAATCAGACAGTGGTTTACGCACAAGTTATCGCGGATTTGTTATCGGAAAAAACGGAGAAATTAACAAGTGAAGACATTCTTGCTGTTCTAAACAAAGCGGAACAATATGAATTAGACAAGAACCAGGTTTATAAAAAGAATAGTAGTTTTTATCCGATGAATGAAGAGGTTAATATTCGCGTCTTTGATACGAGTAAAGAGTTATTATTCCAAACGCAACAATGGCAAGACCGCCCGCAAGTATCGAGTAAGCTCGAGGTTCAATATGTGACGCTATCGACCGGGGAAGAAAGTGTGCAAGTGATGATGCCGATTCTTTCCAGAAATTCTCGAGTCTTAATTGGACATTTGCAAGTAACCAATCGAATGATGAAGCTGGCTGAATTGAAGAAGCAATTGCGCTTTTTATTCCTTCAGCTCATTGTGATGGAAGGAATTGTCTCAATAGGGCTTGCGTATTTCATTTCGCGACTCATTTCAAAACCGATTGAAGAAATTCATGATATTATCGCTTCAATTAATGAAGAAAATATTGAGACAAAACGTTTGATTGTTCCGAAGAAAAATGACGAGTTTGCGATTGTATCGCAACAATTTAATGAGTTGCTAGATAAAAATCAGTTTTTATATTTCGCAGCAGAAGCACTTCGTTGAAGATGTATCGCATGAATTGAGAACGCCTGTAGCCATTGTAGAAGGCCACCTGAAGCTTTTAAACCGTTGGGGAAAAGATGACCCAGAAGTGCTGGAAGAGTCTCTCACGGCCTCTCTAGCGGAAATTAAGCGCATGAAGACACTCGTTCAAGAGATGCTTGATTTATCTCGTGCACCGCAAGTAAGGGAACAGTATAAAGATGCGACAACAGAGGTCGTTGCGACAGTAGAACAGATTGTAACGAATTTCAAGGTGCTTTATCCCGACTTTACTTTTATTGCCGATATTGATACCAAGAAGGAAATTATTTCTCCAATCTATCGCAATCACTTCGAGCAAGTCATTATCATCTTACTCGATAATGCCGTGAAATATTCAACAGAGCGAAAAGAGATTATCGTTAGCCTTTCTCCAACCATGGAAGCAGTCGAAATCGGCATTCAAGATTTCGGGATGGGGTTAACGGAAGAAGATAAGAAAAAAAGTATTCTCACGTTTCTACCGCGTCGATAAAGCACGCTCGAGAGAACGTGGAGGAAATGGCTTAGGCTTATCAATTGCTAAAGAATTAATCGAAGGGTATAACGGTAAAATTAGCCTGACTTCCAGACTCAATCATGGGTCATTATTTAAAGTGAAATTACCGATTGAAAAATAAGAAAAAAAGATACGAAATTTCGAAAATTTTTGTATCTTTTTTTATTTTTTTCTGTATAATTAAGAAGTGTAATATTTAATAAGTTATATGGGGGCTTTACAATGAAAAAAGCGAAAACGGCCGTAGCCTTGGGAGCATTTATCGCGCTCGGTCTGGGTGTAAAAGTAGAAGCAGAAACTGTCCCACAAACCGGTGTGAACAGAATTCACTTTATTAATACGAAAGCAAATTCCGGAAGTGATGCCATTCTTCTAGAAAGTAATGGTCATTATGCATTGATTGATATGGGAGAGGATTATGATTTCCCAGATGGAACGAATCCTTTATATCCAATTAGATTTGGAAATGCTATGCGAAATTATCAAGTGTTGGAAGATCGCTTGTTCCGTCATTTATCAAATGTAGGTGTTCAAAAATTAGACTTTATTTTAGGGACTCATGTACATAGTGACCATATTGGGGGCGCTGATGAAGTACTAAACAGACTTCCAGTAGATACTTTTTATTTAAAAAAGTATTCCGATCAGAGAATTAAAGCTTCTTGGGGACTTTGGGATAATTTATATAATTATGACAATGCACTAAAAGCTGCCAAAGAAAAGGGAGTAAAACTTGTACAAGATATTTCTGATAAAGACAGTCACTTTAAATTAGGAGACATGGATATTCAGTTATATAACTACAAAAATGAATATGGCCCAGATGGACAACTTAAAAAGGTGTTAGATGATAATTCGAATTCTATTGTTGCAGTTATTACAGTAAACGGACAGAAAATTTACCTTGGAGGAGACCTTGATAACGCTGAAGGTGCCGAGGATAAATTAGGCCCTCAAATTGGAAAAGTCGATTTGATGAAGTGGAATCATCACTACGATGCAAAAATATCTAACTCTATCAACTTTATTAATAATCTTTCACCTACAATGATTGTACAAACAACAGGTGCTGATATTAATGTCGATTCGACGAAAGATTATATTCAGAAAAAAGGGATTCAAATCATTCATAGTTCAAGTAAAACTCAAAATGCAACAGTATTTGATATCTCTAATAATGGCTTCAAGAATATTTCTGATGCATTTCCAAATATTCCAACCGTAAAAGCTCAGTGGTATCAAGAAGATGGTTTCTGGAAATATCGCTTAGCAGATGACCAAATGGCGATTGGTTGGCATGAAATTAATGGCAAGTTCTATTTCTTTAACGGAAAAGGACAAATGCAAACAAGTCGATGGATTTTTACGAAGGATAGTTGGGATCCATATAGTTCTGGAGAATACTATTATGTGCATGCAGATGGTTCAAGACAACCTGCTGGATGGTTCTGGCATGAAGGTGCTTGGTATTATATTCAGTCTGACGGCACGAGAAGACAGAATGAATTAGCCTATAGCGGAAACAATCAATATCTATTTGATAAAGACGGAAAGATGCTTACAGGCTGGCAAACCTTTAATGGCAAGAGAATGCTGTTTGCTTCAAGTGGAGAACTGTTAGTTGAGAATGATCAAGCTTCTGCATGGAAGAAGGTTAATGGTAAATGGTATTACTTCGATAATAATAATGTTGCAGTAACTGGATTAAAAGAAATTGATGGAAAAACGTATTTCTTCGATGAATCTGGAGTTATGCAAACTGGATGGAAAGAAGTCGATGGAGTCCGTCGCTATTTTGCAACTTCAGGAGCCATGGCAACTGGTTGGTTGAAAGACGGTGATTCTTGGTATCTCTTAAGTAAAGAGGGCAAGAAACTAACCGGAGATCAAGAAGTAGATGGCGAAAAATACTACTTGAATGAAGAAGGAGTCATGCAAACTGGTTGGAAGTGGATTGACGGAAAATATCGTTATTACGCGAAGAGCGGAGCCTTGAAGAAAGGTTGGCTGAAAGACGGAACTAAATGGTATTACTTAAATCCTGAAAACGGAGAAATGGTCACTGGGGAAAAAGAAATCGATAAAGTGAATTACTACTTCGTTGATTCTGGTGCTATGGCTGTAGGCTGGAAATGGCATGATGAAGCGTATTATTACTATCAATCAAGCGGTGCAATGCTAAAAAGGCTGGTATAAAGAATCTGGTAAGTGGTATTACTTAAATCCGGAAACAGGGAAAATGGTTACCGGACAACAAGAAGTTTCTGGTAAATATTATTACTTTAACGACTCTGGAGCAATGCAAACTGGCTGGAAATGGCATGATGGTGCTTATCACTATTATCAAGCAAGCGGTGCAATGCTAAAAGGCTGGTATAAGGAAGCTGGTAAATGGTACTTCTTACATCCGACAACTGGATCAATGCTTACAGGAATCCAGGAAATTTCTGGAGATGATTATTACTTCGATAATTCTGGAGCAATGCAAGTCGGCTGGATTAAAGATAACGGCGAATGGTATTACTTCAAAGCAAGTGGTGCAATGCTTCGCAATGGAACAACTCCTGATGGCTATAAAGTCGATGGGGAAGGTAGATGGTTACCTAATGGTGTAACGACTACAACTACAACCACAACGACAACTACATCTACAACAGAAACAACAACTGCTGAGGAAACGACTCAAGAGCAGACAACACAGGAAACAACCGTTGAATCAACGACGGCTGAGCCTACAACAGAACAAAAGACGATTCCAATCAATTCAGATAAGACATCTGAAGTTACAGATGCAAATGAGATTGGCTAAAAATACGACGCTCCTTTTCTTTCGAAAGGGAGCGTTTTATAGTTTACATTTCTACACTTATAACTTACACTAGAAAAGTAGTATTCTATCAATTGCAGGCGACTTGCTTGCATATTTAATCCAAGGAGGACAACTCATGCGCGAACAACATGTACTCATTACACTGTTCGGGGCAACAGGTGATTTAGCTCATCGTAAGCTATATCCAGCGTTATTCCGTTTATTTCAAAAAGGGTTTATCAAAAATCATTTCGCAGTGATTGGGACAGCACGTAGAGAGTGGACTAACGAGTATTTCAGAGATGTTGTAAAACAATCTGTTCAGTCATTAGTGAAGTCAGAAGAAGAATTAAACCAATTCCTTTCTCATTTCTACTATCAACCTCATAACGTTACTGACACACATCATTATGTCGTATTAAAAGAACTTTCAGAAGAGTTAGATGCCAAGTATCAAATCGAAGGCAATCGTGTCTTCTATTTAGCAATGGCACCGACTTTCTTTGGAACGATCACAGAGCATTTAAAAGCAGAAGGCTTAATTACTGAGAATGGCTATAACCGACTGATCATCGAAACCATTCGGGAAGGATTACGCTTCTGCAGAAGAATTAAACAATCAACTTCGTCAATCATTCGAAGAAAAACAAATCTATCGTATTGACCACTACTTAGGGAAAGAAATGATTCAAAACATTTCTGCAGTCCGTTTTGCTAACCGCGTATTCGAAGCATTATGGAACAAAGAGAATATCGACCATATTCAAATCTCACTCTTAGAACAAGTGAGCGTTGAAGAACGTGGTGGATACTACGATACAAGTGGTGCTTTACGTGATATGGTTCAAAACCACATCCTGCAAATCCTTGCGCTAGTAGCGATGGAACCACCAGTTTCATTTGGAGATGTTCGTAAAAACAAGATTAAAGTGTTAGAACAACTTCGTCCGTATACCACTGCCGAAGAAGTGAACAAAAACTTCGTGCGTGGGCAATATGGACCTTCTGTAGACGGATTAAAACCTGGTTACCGCGAAGATGCCAATGTCGCAGATGATTCCAATATGGAAACATATGTCGCTGGTAAAGTATTTATCGATAATGAACGTTGGGAAGGCGTTCCGTTCTACGTTCGTACAGGTAAGAGTCTTCATTCAAAGGAAACAATCATTGATGTTGTCTTCAAAGAAGCAAGCTCTCCATTGTTCTGTGGTATCGATGGTTGCCCATCAAACCGTATTTCAATTCACATCACTCCACGTGAAGGATTCTGTTTCGTGATTAATTCAAAAGCCGTTGGAAATACCATCGCGCTTCAAACAAGTCACTTGGAGAAAATCTTTGATGAGAACTTCGCGATGAGCAGCCCAGAAGCGTATGAGCGCTTAATTCTTGACTGTATCGAGGGCGACATGACAAACTTCACGCATTGGGAAGAAGTAGCTGCTTCATGGAAATACGTAGATAGTATTCGCCAAACATGGGATAGTGAAATTGCAGCCGATTTTCCAAACTATGCTGCAGGAAGCAAAGGACCACAAGCAGGCTACGATTTAATCGAACGTGATGGACGCAAGTGGGTTGACCGCGACTAATGACATACAGCTAAGACTAGGTGAAACCTAGTCTTTTTTTGTTCTAAGAAAAGTGAAGAAAGCACAATTTTCCCTTCATAAAAAGCGAAGAAAAGATTTTAAAGGGATTCCTAAAAAGCCGAGGATTTCTTATAGTAGCAGTAACGTGAAAGACATCGAAAGTGAATTATGCGGAGTAGGGACAAGTCCCGTACTCCGCATTTGAATCTTCGAAGGTGAGAGACGAAACAGCTAAAACCGGTGTAACGTTACCGCTACTATAAAAAGAAATCCGCAAGGATTGGCACTGACCCCCGTAAATGAGAATTAAATAAAAACACCTCCAAGTTGGATTTGGTACAATATTATCAAATACGCATGGAGGTGTCTTTTTATGGTTAAAAAAATCGTGTTGCTTATTCAGTCGATACTAAAAAAATAAAGCCGTAGAAATGAAATTACAGGGATATAGTACAAAACAAGTAATGCAGGAGTTAAACATTAAAAAAACAAAAACGCAAGTAGAAACATGGTTTAGATGGTATAAAAAAATGGAGAAACTCATCGTTTCCACCAACAGGTGGGTAAACAATATTCTTATGAAAAAAGGAATGGCTAAACTTTCTGAAATCGATCAATTAAAAATTAGAATTACGAAGAAAAAGAAGTTGAATTAGAAATATTAAAAAAATACAAGGAATTGGAAAGGAAGTGTCGCCTCAAGCAGTTGTAAAAATTAGTGGAAGAATTGAAAGGTAAATATACCGTAGATTTAATTTGTTCCTGTCTTAATGTACCTATATCTACTTACTATCGATGGAAAAAAAGAAAGATTTTTTTCTCCAACAGTTATCGAAGAAACTATTGGTAAACTTTTGTAAGAAAACCAAATTCATCTATGGATACAGAAAAAAATTAAGTATTTGATTCAGAAGGAATTAAATCAGATTGTTAACCATAAGGTTGTGCAGCGGATTATGCAAAAAATGGTTGGAATTGTGCGGTAAAAACCAAAAAAAGCTATCAAAAATAGGTAAACCATTCTCAATTACTGCCAATACTCTAAACAGAAATTTTTTTCAGCGGACAAACCTATGCAAAAAGCTGACTACTGATATCACATATTTGCCTTTCGGACCTAAACGATTATATTTATCGTCGATTATGGATTTATACAATGGAGAAATACTTGCTTATACAATTGGTCCTAAACAAGATACTAAGTTTGTATTGGATACATTAAATCAAATTGACTTACCTAAGGATGTTCTACTACATAGTGATCAAGGTAGCGTTTATACTTCTGCTGAATATTACAATTTATGTAAAAGAAAAAAACATTATCCGCAGTATGTCCCGTAAGGGGACCCCCGCAGATAATGCGCCCATCGAAAGCTTCCATTCTTCCCTAAAGTGCGAAGCTTTCTACATAAAAAGATGAAGTAATAACTTCATCTTCTATTGTAATTCAAATTGTAGAAAATTACATCAAATATTATAATGAAAAAAACGAATCCAACAAAAAAATTGGACTACCTGTCTCCGGTTGAATACCGGAGACGGTAGCCCTAGAGTGTTTTTATATAATTCTCACTTTTTTTGGGGTCAGTCCCATTTTTTTAGGGCTCACCATTTTAATCATTATCTCCGCGCAACTCCGTTCTGTTGAAAAAAAGTCGCTCATTTTCTGTAAACTGTTCTCTATATAGGAGGC
>BNJV01001607.1_pt1 | contig 60208 bp, 53 predicted proteins | sample 8540591 | NCBI WGS metagenome assembly BNJV01 (sample SAMD00202457, study PRJDB9452) | human saliva metagenome | host: Homo sapiens | reverse complement strand
AGCGAACTCAAAGACACAAACCAATAAATCTTATTCACACTTACATATCATCTTATTCACCCTTATCCGCTCTATATACAAATATCATAATACTTAGAATAAAAAGTTATTCTCCTCAGATAGGGAGTGATCTTACTTATCTAAATAAGGAAGATAAACGCGACTATTACTCCCAAATTAATTTTAGTTTTAGTTGCTATCATTTTAACATTTGAACAATTCCTTTTGACTATCAGGATGTTAAACGCACACAAGGGATGACAGATATGACAGGAAAATAATTCTCATATCAAATAGAGGTAATAAGGAAGTACAACTAACAAGAGAGCTGGGAACGCTTATTAGTCCCCAGCCCTAAGAGCTTACAAATAAAAGAATAATTATCGACAACGAGTAGGGTTGAGTGAGAACAAAGCTCTCTAAACAATCCATCACCTTATATTATATCTCATGCTTAAGTTTCTGGAAACGTTTCTGACACCGTTTCTTATAATTGTATTTAAAGATATGCTTTTCTATTTTCCGCATATTATAAGTAAACGAGAAGCAAACCTTATCAAGCCACTTTGTCTGTTCGTCCGTATAGATAGAACGAGGAATCCTTACAAAGTAGAGGTCGGCTATTGTGTCAAAGGCCGAGAACTGTCGATGATTTCGCTCAAAAAGCCAAACTTCAGAATAGAAGCGATTGGTAGAGATAACCGCTTTGTCAAAGTCTGGGAGTGTCCTTATATAAGCCGACTTTGCCCACCAAAAACTACCAGAATACATGGTGTAGTTGCGTGGTGCCCATCGATAACAGCTATAGGTATCGTATCCTTGATTCAAAACATTCACGGCAACCTTCCACTTATCAAAGATGAAATATTCTAACATCTCTCTCCAAGCCTCTATCTTCTGCTTAAAAGAACAGAAAGACGGTCGTTAGAGGTTAACGACTGGTAAGAGATACCCTTCGTATGGAAGTAATAGAAAAGACAATCCTCCTTTTCAGACAGTTGCTTAATAAACTCTAAGGCAGGATACTCATACCGCTTAGGATCGGTGACATTGGATATTATCACGAGCTTATCACTATTGATAATACGCTTCAAACATTCTACATCTGCTTGATTGCCAGCTATACAACTCACGTAGAAAGTCGTTGTCGCATCCAGCAGACCGCTCTTACGCAGGTTATCAATCTGCCTTCTCACCAATGGCTCCCATCCAGTGTCTAACATGACATGATAAACACCATAGATTGGCAGTTCATTCTTAGGGCCGCCCTCCCATCTTCGCAAGTCTTTTCGGTCGTAGACATGGAAAAGACTCTCTCTTATCCGTTGCAGAAAACTACTCATACCAGTTCTTCCTCCATTGAAAGGATGAGACGACGGAACATCTCTTTTAACCCAAAATGTGCTTTCCATCCTAACGACTGAATACGCTGTGTGGCAAGTCTGAGCTTTGTTGTTGGCGAATATCCTAACCCCTCTTGTGGCTGTATCACCACCTTCACTCTCTGAGGATTAAACGTCGAAGCAACCAACTCTGCCATCTCCCGGATAGAGATATAAGTGTCTTCGTTTGCTACATTATATGCCTCGCCATCCTTACCACGCAAGAGAATATACAGCATTGCCGTAACGGCATCTATCGTATAGCAATAGCAACGACTGAGCTCGCCTGTCGTATGTAGAATGATATCCTCGTTCTTCATAACACTGCGTGCAAATTGCGCAAAGACACGATTGTCATTACCATTCACACCAGCACCGAAGGTCTGTGCCAAACGTGCCACTTTTACGTGAACACCGTACTCGTCTGCATAATTATGACACAATGCCTCGGCAGCTCTCTTTGCTAACGGATAACTGCTACGAGTTGCCATTGGGTCAAGATATCCCTGCATGTCTTCTGTGAGTGGGCGTCGGTCGTCAGTAACAGTACCATATACTTCTAACGTTGAGGCTAACACCATCGAACTTACTCCATCCTGATGGGCGTAAGACAATAGGTTTTGCATACCCCCATAGACGGTATTCATCGTCTCTACAGGGTGTTCAACAAAATCTTTTGAAGCTGTCGGAGCAGCAAAATGAAAGAGGTAGTCTATCTTTTTCGTAGGTATGAATGGTTCAACACAAGAGAAGTCATAGGAATAATAGCTGATTTCATCGCTTACCTGACCAAACATTCTCTCTGCTTTCTGCACGTTCCTTACAACAGCCACCACGTGTAAGTTGATACCTTTTTCTGTGCGTAGAGCCAACAGGCAACGTACCATACATGCACCCAACAAGCCAGTTGCTCCCGTTACAGCTATCGTCTTCCCTTCCAATGCTGCTGAGAAAGGAAACGTATCTGCAAAATAGCTTATATCTTCTTTTAGTATTCTTTCCTTCATTCTCACCCTATAAACTTATAAATCCCCCATTCCATCGAAACATAACAACACCTTTACAATCCAAATATCTGCTGATCTTCATGCACCTTCACCATCGCACGCAGCACGAAGAAGTCTGTTGGGGTTGTAATCTTAATATTCTCCATTGGCCCGATAATCGTCCCTAACTTATACCCATAGTGGCTCATCATCGTACAAGAATCGATGAAATCGGCCTTTCCTTCCGCCAAGGAGCGTCGATGAGCAGTTATTATATCGACCAAACGGAAACTCTGTGGCGCACGAGCAATGAACGAATCGGCACGAGAAGGAATCTCCAAAGCATCGTCAGCCTGCTTCACGATAAGTGTTTCTGTTGCTGGGATACAAGTGATACAACTCCCTACTTCTTCAACTTTCTTAATGTTATCTGTTATCGTCTCTTCTGTTATGAGCGGACGAACACCATCGTGAATAAGAACGATTGTCTCTTCATTACTTACACTCTTACTCTGTGCATATTCCTCTGCAGCGCACAGTCCCTTATAGATAGACTCCTGTCCAGACTTCCCACCTGGTATAATCTTCACTACCTTATTAATCTCAAACTTACGGAGCTGCTTCTCAAGGAAAGGAATCCAACTTTCAATACATGCTACTACGATAGCATCTATGTTCGGATGATTATCGAATAACTCTAATGTATAGATGATTATCGGCTTTCCGTTTAGGTCAAGAAACTGCTTAGGGCGCGACTTCGTGTGCATTCGTAGTCCAGAACCTCCTGCAAAGATTACTGCTATGTTCATAATTATATTTGGATTATTATTATAAGATGGCGGTATCGCCGTTTGCTGACACGTACATTACTACACCGACTTACTACTTAAAGACAACATCTATCTTGTGTCTATCACGCTTATCCCTTGGTGGCAAGTCCATATAGTTCCCATAGGCGATACGACATAACTCATCAGCATCGGCTGGCCCTTCAAAGGTATGACCTTCAAAGACGATGTCTTTATGTGGTATCATGCAACGACGCGGGTTCTGCTCATAAAACCATGCACCGTAAGAGTGCATATAGAGGTGGGGATTACCAAACAGCTTTCCTACCAATCGGAACATAGGAAAGACGATGATATGTAGGAACTTATAAGCTATTTGTGCCAAGAGAGGGTAACGACCGGCTAACTTTGTATTCACATTGACCGATAGCTTGGCTGCCAAACGCTGCAACCAAGGAATCATGTTACCCTCATAGGGGAAGATGTCTACATGGAGTCCTCTAAATTTCTGCGCCTCGTGCATTCTTCGGTCAGCACTCTGCTGATTATCATGACTCCTGTTCTCGCTCTTTAAGTCACGTAGACAAGCCCATTCCTTATAGAAACCAGGGTCGGTATCGTTGTCTTGTAAGACGAATTGAGGGTGCGGATGCGCCTTCAAATAATCACAGAGACGTTTGAAATCCTTGTAGTCTACAACCATATCAATGTCGTCATCCCAAGGAATAAATCCCCCATGGCGCATTGCCCCTAACACATTTCCTCCATCAAGTCGGCAAGGAACACCAATCTTCTTCGCTGTTTCTTGCAGATAGATAGCCATGTCGAGAAGTCGCAACTGTGCTTTTCTTAGCACAGAGCCGTCTGGGTTATATTCCTGTCGGAGGCTTTCTTGTGTCTCTCCTGTGTTGAAAGTTTCAATCATTTTCCGTTAATATACTTGTTGCAAAGATAATAAAAGATTATGACTTCCCCCTCGGTCTTTCCGATAATTATATTGTTTGTTCCCTTTTGGTATTGATGTTTTACATCTTAGGGGTGTATATGCAATGAAAGACGTGTAGTTAGAAGGTAACATTGTAAGGTGTTGGTGGGTAAAACATACCAATTCATTAACTTTCCAAACAAATATTTTGGATATGAAAAGAGGCTGCATCGTGAGTTGTTATACTCTTGATACAGCCTCCAGGGTTAGTTTGAAGGAATAAATTTTATTACTTAATCATTATCTGCCCAGTTAGGATAGTCCTCTGTAGCCTCTTCTTCAAAGAGTATCTGTGGTTTACTCTCAGCGTGATCGCCCTGATCAGAAGCTTCAAGCATTAGAGACTCAATCTCTAACTGATACTTTGTAGCAAGTGGCTGAATATAAGTTTTCTTCATTTCTTTTCTTTTTACTTTACAGTTATCTTCTTTCCATTAATAATATACAAGCCAGTTGGAACAGAGAATGTACGAGTTTCGCCAGACTTTACAACGGTTCTTGTAATATTCTGTCCTGCAGCATTGTATATCTTCAGATCAGTGTCCTTATTAGCTGTTGCAATAATGGTGTTATAGGTCGTTGTGATAGCTAATGTTGGTTCATTGGCGATGTCTGTAATACCAGTAGTTTCAGTGTTGTTCTCATCGAAACTTATATTGAACATGCTGAACATCTTAGCACCAGCAGAGCCGCTGAACTCATAAGCTGCACGGAATGGCCAGAGGTAGAGAACTTCCTTACGAAGGTTGCGCAATGCAACGAACTTATTGTAAGAGAAGTAGAATACATTTGGTTTATCAGCCTTGTTCATACGTAAACCTGAATAGGTATGGTAGCTCTTGAAGTCAGCAGTTTCGCCGTTAAGTATATTGTTAATCATTCCATCCTCTATGAATTTATCATTTGATGCGGTCTTTTCAATAAGGGCAGCCTTCTCACGTACAGTGAAGAGGATGTTGTTTGAGGCATTTGCACGTGGGAGTCGTACCATGTAAGACTTGTTTGCTTCAGTTGCAGCATTGAGCTTCTCAAACTGAGCAGTAGCCTGATAGTCTGTTCCCTGATTCTGCGGAGTACTGGTATAGGTCAAACCATTCTCCTTCATCTTACCAACTGTAAACTCATAGAAGCCACCATTATCATCCTTATGGTCACCATTAGTGTCAACAGTGAGCTTGAATGGAAGTACGATAGAAGCATAAGTATCTGCACCATAACCGTTGTAAGTCATCTTACGCTCGTAGGTAGCAAACTTGTCGTCAGCCAACTTGATATCGTATGGTGCAAAGAATGGATTCTTATCGATGAGCTTAAACTCTACTGGTGATGTAAAGTCTGATGTGCTTCCTTGCTTCGCAACAGCAACATTGTTAGCTGTAGCCTGTGCTGCAGAACGATAAGGGAGGTAAACGATAGCATTCTTTGCCAATGCATCACGGAAAGTATTCATACTCATGATACCTGTTGAAGCATCGTTTGTACTACCAATAACGCTGAACAACTGAGAGTTGTCTACGTAGAGTACTTGGTCAAGTGATGTAGGTGCATTAGTTCCACCAAGTGCTGCAGTCATTGCATTTTTAATCTGGCTCAGTGTCAGATAACCATAGCTGTTACCCGATTCTGTGTCGAAGCCAGCAGCAGTCGTGGTAATCTTTGCACCATACATAGCCTCCTCGTTGTCCTGATCATTATCAGCCTTATAGTAGTTGGTTTTGTCGTAGATCTTAACCCACTCAACCTTTGGGGTGTACTCGCCTGGAGTCAACTTGATGGTTGCTGTGTAGTAAGCGAAAACCTCGTGCTGCTCCTTAACAGTTGGTGCAATGTTGTAACGTGTCTCATCCTTTGTGAAGAGGTAGAGTGTCTTTGTATCGTTCATTGGCACGATAGAATTCTGTGGGTTGAAGTTACCACCCTGTGAACTATAAGCAGCGCCACTAAATGGAGTTTCAGTGAGATACAGTGTAGCTCGCGTGTTTGTTACGATCAAGCTCTGCAGAGTTATTGAAGATGAATGCTTGATTACCAGCCACCTTAACATTAATCTTATCTAAGTAACTATGATTTGGATCATAATCACTTGCATACAAATCTTTGCCGTTTACAGGAGTATAAGCAGAACCTACGAAGCTATAACGAGCCTTACCATCGTGTGAATCACAGTTCAGATAAGTGTCGTCAGCAAAGAGTGACTTCAAGTTACGGAATGTAAATGTACCCTGTGCTGGTGTAGAGAAACCTGCAGGCACCTTATATTCAAACAGGTCACCACCCATCTTAAAGTCGACAGCATTTGTAAAGGTACGAGTCATTTCCTCACCCTGCTCACCTGTGCAGACGATATCGGCTGTACTGATATAAGGGTTCAATGGCTCCATCTTTACATCTACATTTACCAAGGCTGTACCAGTTGTGTTTGCAATCTCAAACTTAACAGCATCGTTGTTAAGACCATCAATGGTAATAGAACCATTTGAAGCAGATGGAGTAACTGACACTTCCTGATAAACAGTTTTACCCGTCTTGTCATACACCTTTATAGTGTAGGTCTGTGGTGTGTAGCTTGCACCGGCAGACTCACGCTTTCCGTAGAAAGTTGATTGGTCATAGTAAGAAAGAACAGCATAACTTCCATAAGCCTGTAGGTAGTATCTTGTTCTATAGAGTGAGTTGTAAAGTTTTCCCTCACTATCGAAGTACCAGTTTCTATAAGCACTTGTTTTATATGTTGTTGTTTTAGCGTAAAAAGTACCAGTTGTCACACCACGACCCATAGTAAGATAATGGTAATATCCATACGCATCTTTAGTGTAGACATAACCTTCAGAATCTTGCTCCCAAACAGCAGGAGTTGTACCCCATGTTGCGTTAGTTGTAAGATATTCACCATTCTTTCCCTTAATCTTAAATCCTTTGGTTCCATAGTTCTCATTCTTACCTAATGAGAAGTTAAAGGTAGCACCTGTGATACGATAACCAATAGGAACAATATTTGTAGTTCCGTCTTTGTAGTTGTTTTCAACCTTTGTTGGTCCCTCTACATAGTAAATACCACTCTTTAAAGCGTTCCAAATCTTTCCGTCGTTCTGAACAACAGAAATATTCTCATTAGCACCATCTTTCTTCTTCCATGTTCCATTTTCAACAGCAGACTCATGGAAGAGCTTTACCTTAGCCTCCATCTGCTTAATGTTCTCAGGTACATAAGCTAAGAACTTGTTACCACCCTTTGTTACACTTTTAATCTCTCCAACATCAATTCTCCGAGTTTCAAAACCATTTTCAACTAAGTTGGTATTGGTTTCAGAAACATTTGAAGGAGTCATAGAGACAGTGAACTCTACGTCTGGGGCATATTCTACTTCAATAGATTCATATTCAAAACCTGCAAGAGTATTACTATTAACGTGGTCACCAATAAAGTTGAAATACAAAACAGAACCAAGGCTGCTCTTTCCGTCACCTCGTGTGAGTACATAGGTTTTTGACGTCCCATTTGCATCATGTGTGATTTCAATAGGAGTTCCTATCCATTGGGCTTGCGATCCTCTATGTTTGTTATTTGCATTTTTAGCATAGGCTTCTGTTATTTCACCAAAATACCAAGGAGTACGCTGTCTCCATGTAAGCAATTGTCTTGCAGTACCATAACTATCTTGTCCATAAAAAGCTTTATCAAGAATGTCATAGTCTGCTTCTCCATAACTACCTTTCAGCTTATTCTTAATCTTAATGGTGTACTTTGTGATACGGAAACCCTTAGTACAGCTAAAGCTGCATAAGAATTTAATACACCAGCAATGTGTACCATTCGATTATCTTTCTCATAGAAACGAATGTTACCAGTATGGTTACGCATCATACCATCAGCAGAAAAGGTTGGTGCATCAGTTGTGGTGTAAGTTAGTGGCGCCTGATTGTGAATAAACATGGAGCCATATCCACTTTGAGACCCTGCCTCTTGACTACTCTCAGAACGTACAGAGATAATGTTACCTGTTTGTGGGCTAATAGTAACCTTTACGGCCTTACTATCTGTTTGTGCTGAAATTCCAATATTACATAATAGTAATAATGAAATTAAAGCATAAAACTTAAGCCCATTTCGGGAGAAAAAGTTTTTTTCTTTTCATCAAATAATTAAGTTATTTATAAAAATTAAAAAAATTACCTAACAATATAGTCGTTGATACTATATGCATCGTTTTTTTAGCTGTGCAAATGTACGTATTAATTCGTTTTTTTAATACAAATATGTGTGTTTATATTCACTAATATTAACTAAATATCTATACGTTTTATATATATTAACTATTAATTAATACACAGCTTCTTTGTTCCTTTTTAACTATAGCTTTAAAAACAAAAAAATCGTCTTCGTAAATTTTTTTATTTACAAAAATATAGTTTTTCTTGTAAGTTACTTTATATTAGTATATAAAGTCTTTTTATAGGTAGATTTTTATATGGTTTAGTTTACTTTTGAAACAAATTAGGACCGCTTAAACACACAGATTGAAAGCATATGAATAAAGTTTAATAAGAGAGTATCTTATAGTTGTTTTTTTCAGATTTTTTTGAATCTTTTGATAATGCTATTTTTTTAAAAAAATTATCAAACTAATGTTAGTATATTAGGTTATCACATCGTATAAAAAGGGACTTTACATAATGGTCTTGCAATTTACTAATAGAACTCATTTCATTTAAAAACTTATGTTTTGATTTCATGATTCGAACTAATATAGTTATATTTGCGGAGGTAATTAGATGTCAACTTTATTGCTGTTTGTGTTGGTGTTTGCCCTCCGCACGAGTGGTGTTTACGCTTAGCACTAATGGTGTTTGCCCTCCGCACCATATGTGCGGAGTAATTACACGCCAATTAAAAACAGTAAATGAGGTTGTTACTGACCGTATAAAACATAGAAAGAGATTACACTTATAGAGGGAATGTTGACTGGAAAGCATAAGATTTATTGGATAATCAGAAAACTCTTAGGTTACCTATTGTTGCTTGAGATAGTATGGCTGATAATCAATTGCATATCACCTTGGAGGTTATGGCGTAATGCAGATATCATAGTAGTCTGCACTTTACCTTGGATATTGCTTTTCTTCCTTATCCGTTATATCAAGCGGAGGTGGAAGGAAGATGGTAATGCCGCTATCGGTTGTTTGTATACTCTGTTATGGATGAGCATTCCTCTCTGCATTATCGCACAACTACTCTTTGGATGGTTATGGAACTTAAGGAATGATTCAACCAAGATAACGTTTGAAGACGATAAGTATCAGGTAACAATTATTAGGGCACTATTCGCAACACAGATGGATCAGATGCAGATTATGGAACACTGTGGTCCATTCTATCATGAAGTTTATTTCAATGAACTCCATGATGTTGATACAACCAATTTAAAAAATACAGCAGCTATTGAAGACTTCCTTAAAAAGCAAAAGAGATAAATATAGCCGTAGGAAAGCACCTTTACCATTCCAAAGTATGTAGGATTTGGCTTTTTCAAAGAAAAGCGTTATATTTGCATGCTAAATGGATTCTGCCAATCAAGGTGGGAAAGAAGAAATAATATCTTGCCTTTCTACACCTATGAAAAAAAGTACTTTCACGAAGGAAACTTTATATAGCAGAAGACAGCTAACCTCTTTTTAGATAGAACATACTCTGAGGGGGAGATAAGAAACAGCGTATCATAGAGATACAAAAGCTAATGGAAAAAGAAACACTCAAGGAGAAAACAGCCAAAGGACTCTTTGGGGTGCATTGAACAATGGTACAATGCAACTGCTGAATATTGTCATTGGAATCTTATTGGCACGTCTGCTCACGGCAACCGACTATGGATTGATGGGAATGTTAGCTGTTTTTACAGCGATTGCAGGGGCATTGCAGGAAAGTGGATTTACTACTGCGCTTGCCAATATGGAACGTCCAACGGATAATGATTATAACTCTGTCTTTTGGTTTAGTGCTATAATGGGTTGGATTTCATATATCGTTCTCTTCTTTTCAGCCCCTCTGATTGCTGCTTTCTTTCATCATTCAGAGCTTATCAATCTATCCCGTTTCGTATTTGTATCACTGCTCTTCTCTTCATTAGGTACAGCTCCATCAGCTTATCTATTTAAAAACATGATGGTCAAAGAGACTGCTCTGCTGCGTATCACCTGCCTTATTGTTTCGGGTGTGGTAGGAATCATCTTAGCATTAAAGGGTTATGCTTATTGGAGTTTGGCTTGGCAGCAGGTGCTTTATATCAGCCTTACAAGTCTGTGGCGCTTCTTTATAATTCCTTGGCGACCCTCTTTTCACATCGACTTTACACCTGTGAAGAAGATGTTTTCCTTTAGTTATAAGATTCTTGTGACGACGATTATCAACACGATTAGTCAGAATATTCTAACCTTTATCTTCGGTCGTTTATACTCAGCAAAGGTGGTGGGTAACTTCTCTCAAGCCTTCAAGTGGGACACAATGGCAAGCACGTTTGTATCAGGAACAGTGTCACAAGTAGCGCAACCAGTATTGGTAGAGGTGAATAATGACCTCAAAAGGCAAGTAAATGTGTTTAGAAAAATGATGCGTTTTACCGCCTTTTTGGTCTTTCCCGCTATGTTCGGATTAGCCATGATATCGCACGAATTTATCATTCTTCTTATATCAGATAAATGGATAGAGAGTATTCCTTTGTTGCGTATTCTTTGTATTATCGGGGCTTTCCTACCTTTTTATACAATGTATCAAACCTCATTCTCAGTCGAGGTAAGTCTGCTGTTTATATGTGGTGTACGGTCTTATTAATCGTAGCACAGGTAGGACTCATTATCCTATGTTACCAACAAGGAATCGTCTTCATGGTGAGTGTCTATACAGCTATTACTATCCTTTGGTTGGGTGTGTGGCAGTTCTTTGCACATAAAGAGATTGGAATACGCTTCATAGATATCCTTAAAGATATATGTCCTTATCTATTAACATCCGTGGCGGTAATGATTTCAACCTATCTCATTACCTTATGGATACAGAGTCTTCTACTTCTATTGCTGACGAGAGTCGTCTTGGCAGCCCTGCTTTATTATATCGTAATGAAGATGGGAGGTTCGCAAACACTAAAGGAGTGTCTCAATTACTTTCATAGTAAGAAAGGGTAATAGCCTTAATCTTAGTGGTACATGTACAACTGCATGATAGGATAAAGCATAGCACGAAGTAGCTTAATAGGTCCACCACCTGATGTATGAAAGAGCTTCTTATAGTTCTTCGTTAGTAGATATTGTAAACGTAAGAAAGCAAAGACGCCCTGCTTGGTCTCCATTCGCATTGCTTCGCGGGCTTCGATGAAATCGCGTATATTTGAATGTAAGCCCTCCATCAACATAAGCTTACCTTGAAAGATGGGAACAACCTTCTTACGTATCTCTTTATAATGGTTCAGACTCCACGTTAACTCAGTGAGAGCGTTCCTCCATGAGGGTAGACTACTACTATAATCATTGTAAGTAGTAGCCGCTGCATGGCGTCGGAAGTTAACTAACACCTTATTACAATAAACGATACTGTCGTAGGATGCGGCAATAATACTCAATACAGCATCGTAAAGGGTGACCTTATAAATAGGACTTTCGAGGGGTGGTAGGAGATTAATCAATGCACGCTTACATAATAAAGTATGGCCCGGTAGACCTAAGAACATCATACGAAAGATATTCACATTACGTGATCTGTTGTCAAAATAAGCAAAAGAATCATCCGTCGAGAAGGGGCGTGAGTGTCCACTACATAGCAGCTTATCTCCTATACAACGCATCTGTGTCTCTATCTTATCCCTCTCCCAGATATCATCTTGGTCAGAAATGGCAACGTAATCACCTGTTGTACGATGCAATGCAGAAAGGAAGTTCGCATTAACACCATGTGTGCCTTCATTCTTAAAGTACAAATAACAGCATGTTTTGACGCATACGCTTGTAGAATCTCCCATGTATGATCCGTAGAACCATCATCTTGAATGATAATCTCATGGATAGGATAAGACTGAGCGAGCAGTGAGTCTATCTGCTCCCTCACGTATTTCTCACCATTGTAAGTACAGAGGACTATTGATACAGAGGCTTTGTTTTCCATAACTTTACTATAGTGTGAAGATGACGAGCGCACTATTATAAACAATGAGGTAGAAAGCTATCAAGGCTGTCAGTAGGGTGATAGCATTCCTAATCCCACCTTTCATTGACTTTATCAAGCAACCTATACACAACGGTATGACGTAAGCCCAATGCGCTGTCATTATATATACCTCGTTAATACCAAACCCTAAGCCTATATGAAGTATCATGTCAAGGGCGAAGAATGACAAACACATCCACATCAGCTTACTACGTTTTCCAGCCCAGATTCCACCTAAAAAGAGTAAGACGATAAGACCTTCAACAATATAGTTTACGACCCAGTTATAACTAACGAAGACTGGGCGATCGCGAATAACATCACATAACGTGTACTTCTGGTGCAACTGTATTGACTCACCAAAGAGGTTCTCAACGAGTGTCTCACAGCGAGAAGTAGTCACATCTGTCCAGTTCAAGAACGGTTGTTTGCTCACTGGCGTACCAGAATGAGCATATTGTGGTGCGCTATACTTTGCCTTCAGCTGTGCCTTTCGGTGTTTTTTCCATAGTAACGCAAACGCTTCTGTCTGTTGTTTACTATCTTTAAGATGGGTAGTATCGCTGAACTCTTTCCACATCTTGGTCTTCTCATCCTGTACAGCTTTCTTTTCGTGTGCCTTTCGTGTATTGACACTATCGGCAACGAACGTTTTGTACTCCCAAAGACCAAAGCTCCAGATTGCTGCAGAAGGCAAGATGACAACAAGAATAAGGTTCTTAGGATGAAAGAAACGCTTTCCCTTTGAGAAAAGGTCAGCTAATAACACCTTTAACCCATTATTAAGTGATACGCCAGCAGTAAGGATAAAGAACACTATCGTCTGCCACCTCTTCAATGGTTTACGCTCTACCATCTGCTTACCTGTCACATAAATCACTAAGAGAATAAGAAATAACGACAAGATGAAATGGTCGGGTGAGATAGCTGCTAATAGTACGTATGCAAAGGAGAAGAGTAAAAAAGCAAGTACAGAAGACTCTCGTTGCGAGAGATGAAGGAGCTCTCTTCCTATTCGTATCATTAAAAGGAACGCATAAAGGGAACTGATGAGAAGGACGATAGCAACCAAGAACTGTACACAGTTAATGCCCAATAAGCTCATTAATCCCTGATTAATAAGATAGACCGGATAGTAGAAAAAAGCCAATAAAGGGTGTCTATGCACATCGTAGGCTGTTGTCCAGTCGGTAACAACGCAATAAGTGAGTGGGTCGAAACCAGACACATGGAACCAATCGAGGATGTTTTTCCGATAATCCTTTGATATTCTTGAGAACACCGAATAGTAAGGAATAATCACTGTAGCGTGCATAATAAGCTGCCACAGGAGGAATAAACAAACCGAAAGACGCTCGCCTTTTCTTATTTTAATAAACTTCATCCACATAGCTTACGACATTAAGCTTACGACATTAAGTAATAGACTGTTTGTCCTGCATTGTAAATCCAAAGGTAGACGGTTAGCATGATTAACGCCACGCGCATCAATTTTAGCCATTTCATCGACAATCGTTTCAGTAAATAACCATAGGAGATAGGGATAATGAATGCCCATCCTGAAGTCATTATATACACTTCAGTGACGGCAAATCCGAGGATGAGATGCAAGGTGAGGTCACAAGCAAACCAAGCTAAAAGCATTTTAAAAAACCGTTGCTTATAGCTAAACACAATACCGACTATAAATAAGAGGACTACAAAAGCCTCGATAATATAGTTCAAGCTCCAGTTGTACTCCACAAAGATGGGACGTTCCCACGACACATCCTTTAATAACGAACGCTGATGAAGCTGAATAGACTCGCCAAAGAAGTTCTCTACAATGGTTGGAATACGTGGTGTAGAGACATCCATCAACTTTGTTATTACCCCATCTCCAGCAGGCTGACCGAGGTGTGTTCGCTGCCATTCATCCCTTTGTTTCTTGTGTTCGAGCACCTTCTGCGGGTTCTTCTTCAGTGTTTCGCTTTCGATATGACGCACAACTGCTTGCTGTGGAACCTCCAAAAGATAATATTGAGACTGTTGAATACCGAGCAACAAAAGCAATGGCAGAACTACTCCGATAGAAATAAACTTACAGGTAAATACCTTCTTTCCATTGGTGAATAAACCTGCTAACAGGGTCTTCACCCCATTTGAAGTTGCCATTCCTGCCGTGAAGAAGGTTAGAACCAACGATTGCCAAGCTGTTAGTAATTGTCCTTTCTTCATCTTCTTTCCCGTGATGTAAAGTGTCAGAGAGAGGAGCATCAGGGAGATAACGAAATGATCGGGCACCATGGTTGGGATGAGTACGTGTCCAAAAGAGAATAACAACAAGGTAAGTAGTCTTGCATCTTTCCGCCTCAACTCCAATACTTCACGGAAAACACGGTACATAAAGAGTATTGCATAGAATGCCGAAAAGACAATGATGACAGCCATGAAATACACAGCAAAGTTGTATCCTACATTTTGTATGAGCCAATCATTGAGCAGATAGAGCGGATAAAGAAAAGTAAGATATAACGGATGACGTGAAGTAACGAAGTGGATACGACCTCCCGAGACCGTTATCCACGACCAGCAATCATAGCCTGACATACGAAAGTTCTTGGTAAAGAGACTCCAAAAACCACCATGTGCATCCATGGTGTAGAGATGATAGTGACTTGCTATCACCATCGCATTGAACGTAACAAAGACTGCTAACATGGCAAAAGCCAACCAGCGTTCTTCTTTCTTCACCTTGAAAATATTGAATATGTGCATTGAGTAGCTTTGATTATTTGGTACAAAGGTACGAATTAAAGCACATTTAACAAAGGAAATAAGGAGAAGAACTCGTTTTGCACGTAGCTATCTGCCTACTATTTCAACTTCTTTTCATGATAATAAAAGTTCTTCCGTTAAATGCGTAGATTGTTAACAGAATGAGTTTAATCCACATACATGGTATGATTACCCCCAATTAGATTGTTTTAGAACGGGGGATAAACTACATGATAAACGCCATTAAGTACGAAGTCTCTCTGTATTCACAAACAACTTATTCCCTTACTACTTGAAGTTTGTAAACTATTTTCGTGTGATTCAAAACCGAGACATGCTCTTTTGGCTTCTAAAAGACGCCCAATTGACTTGCAAAAGGTGCCCTTTAAGGCCCTTATTAACGCCCTTTTGAAATCCAATTAAGCACCTTTTACTTTGCTACTTTATAACTAATTGATTTCCTTATAATTACAAACCTGTTTCGTATATGTGTTTTTGCCGTTATTTATTGATGTCTTATTCGAAATTATGTAATGATTTTTCAAATACCCATCTGCAGAGATTTTTGAAGTCTTGAAATGAAAAGACTTTCAACGAAAGAGGATGAAAATAGGATAGATACTTAACTGTCTAAGCTATGTTTTTGTTTAATAAGTAACTCCTCTTCATGAAAACAATTTGCGTCTGGGGCTTAATAAGGAGTAACATCTTACTTCCTATGTAAGAAAAAGCGTACTAAAAGGAAGTTGATTGGAACACAGATAGCGAACATAGGAATCAATGCTATCTGCTTGCTGAGACCTAAAAGAAGGAAGATTTTCAGGCAGAAACTTTGCAAAAGAAAGTTGATGATATGCGAAAGATGAAGCCTACGCCTCGTTTGGTAGTCGACTTTACACGGAAGGTGTAACGTGTGGAAGCGATATAGTTGAATGTGAAGCTAACAAGGTAAGCAATGGTATTTGCAATGAGGGGCTGTAGCCAGCATATTAATAGCAAATATGTGCCATATTGTATGGCTGCAGCTGATGAGCCAACGATGATAAAACGTACGATTTCACCGAGCTTTTTCTTGTTCTTTATTTCATTCTTCAGCATTCTATTTCTTATTTCTGAAAGGTTTGTAAAAGCCTTTATCTGAAAAATCAAGTAGTTCTTTATCGCCTCTACTATCTCCAAAGGCGATTAATTCGTAGGCTTCACGATGTGGATAAAGTGCTGTGAGGCGATTCACCTTTTCCTGTCCATAGCAGTTTTTAGTGGTAAATTGTCCTGTTAGGCGACCTCCCTTTGTTTCTATTTGCGTCCCTAATACCTGTATTTTTTTATCGATTTCATCGAAAAAAGGTCGCACCCAGTTGTCAATGCTTGCGCTGATAATAAGTACAGTGGCTTGTTCTTCTTCGATAGCCTGTCTTACTTTCTCTATTCCTGCAGGGCGAAGTAGGTGTTTGTTTTGCTCTGCAAAGTGTGTACAAAGTGCGTTGAAATCGTCAATATTCATCCCTTTAAAGAAGTAAGAAAAAACCTGCTGCTTTGCCTTCCAGTTAGGATAAAGATGCAGTTTCATCAGTAGGAGGAGGGGTGAAAAGAGTAGAAAACCACGAAACATTTGTCCGCTTCCTTTTGCAAAGCGGATAAATTCAAGGAGAGTGTCCTTAGTAGTCAGTGTGCCATCGAAGTCGAAAGCATATATCTTTCTCATGTCCTATTGGATATTCTTAAATACGTAGATAATGAAAAGGAAGGCAAGTCCGAAGGCTAAGACGATGAGCTGCATAAAACGGTCGTGTATCATCACCTTTGTTGGGTCACCACTCTTCTTGTCGACAACTGATATTTGGATATAACGAAGTAGTCCTAAGAGTACAAAAACACTGGTCAGATAAAGGTGATCCGTGTGGAAATTTGCAATGGTTTCAGGACTTACTGTGTACATAATGTAGCACACGAGGGTGACACTCGCTGTAATCGTAATGGCTTGATTGATAAACGTAAGATTATAACGAATCGTATTCTGGCGAGGTGCATGGCCAGTCTCGTTCATCTTCACAACATCGTCACGGCGTTTTGCAAGGACAAGAAGAGCATTAACAAGAATGTCATCAGAACAATCCACTTACTCAGATGTATGTCTGTTGCATATCCTCCGGCAAGGATACGAAGTACAAATCCGAAGGCAACAACACACACGTCAATGATTGCATAACGCTTCAAACGGAGACAATAACCTATATTTAACAGCCAATAGAAGATTATTACACTGGCTGTTTCGACCTGACGTACATGCAACAAAAAGGTCGAAGTCATCGATAGAACAAACATCAATCCCATCAATATATAGCCCTGTGTAATGCTAACAGCCCCCGATGCCATTGGACGATGACACTTCACTGGGTGCTGACGATCATCATGAACATCGACAATATCGTTCAGACAATAGATTGACGAGGCCGTCAGACTAAAGACAGGACTGTGATTAACCCTGCATAAACCGCTTCCCATTGCAGTAAAGCACCTCCAAAGAAGACTGGAAGGAAGACGATAAGATTCTTAATCCATTGATGTGGACGTATTAACAGTATAAGGTTCTTCATTTTATTCTATTCTCTATGGGCGTTATAATCCCTTTAATTACAGTTTGTAAGAGCCATGCAAATATCAGACTGATGACAGTCGTCACAACAAACTTGTGCCAATAAGACCAATCAGTCTGCTCAAGATAATCGAGTACAAAGTGGGAATGTATCAAATAAAGTTCCAAACTCAATGCACCAAATACTTTTAGTATTTTGTTGATATACTTTGGTGTATGACGAAGGACTTGATTGAAGAGGATAATCGATGTAAACGTAAGGGGGATATAAAGCATACGTTCAAGAAATAAAGGGAACTGTCCGTGCTTCTCTTGTTCAAGAAACAGACAAGAGGAAAGAGCAATAATGAATGTTATCACTATCATCCAAATAGCCGAGCCACCCACGATTTCTTTCCGTTTCACCGCCTCTGCAATGTTAATACCTATAAAGAAGATGGGTGCACGGCTCCAGAATATCTCTAAATGACCTACTGAATCATGCAAAGGGGTAATATATTCCACCACTACACACCACATTATCATGATAACAGGAGTCCAACGATAGATAGGATTCTTGGCGATAAGCATCATATAAAATGGACTCACAAGATAGAAAACCATAATAGCTGGGATATACCAGAACGTTAGCTCATTGTGCATCCAGAAGTCCCAGTTAATCGTTATATCCCCGATGAGATCGATGATATTCATACTGTGCCCGCTATGTCCTGTGAGATTGACGTTAAGAAAATCGGGTATATAGTAGAGACAAGCTATGAAGAGCCAAGTAGGATAGACACGTAAGAAACGTCGAAGATAAAACTTTCGCAGGGAAGGGTGCTTTGTCCAAGAGAACCACAAGCCCATACCGCTCAAGAAGAGAAAGAAGTCTACACCGATATTACCCATTCTCTTCAAGCCAAAGAAGGCATCTTCACGTGGCAATCCCACATGAAAAAGAATAACGAAGATGATGGCCAACCCCATCAACTCTCCTCGGTAACGGCTTATATCAGCTAATTCAATGCTTCTTATCTTCATTTATTGCGATGAAATCGTGTATTTATAAGACTCCTTTACTTTAACTTTGGACTCGGTATCTTCTTCATTAACTCTTTGAACAACCATGCTAAACAAAGCGAAGAGATAACGTAAAGGAGAAGTCCCGTCCAATATTCTCCCCCTCGAGAGATTGGAATAAATATCTTTCTTGTGATAGGATGACAGACGAAAAGGGCTGCTGAGATGCTGCCAACCCACGAGAGAACATTCATAACAGAGAAGTACTTATTGCCAACTACACCTTCTATCCAACTGAGTAATCTCACAAAGGTAATAGCGGCAATACATATTACAAGTGGAACAAAATACCATGTTATATAGTTGAAACTCATCAATAGTATGGCAAATAATGAAAGGACAAAGGCTACAAGGTTTGTAGCAGTTGTCCAGGCGTGTGCGTATCTCGCATAAAGTACACCAAGCCGAATGGCAGCATCCCACCGATAAAGTTATATCTCCAGCGGTTCAGGGCCTCACTCTCTGGTTCACAGGATAACTGTATGGCAAAACAAAGCACGATCAACATAACATTCCATGCCCAATGTCGGCGATAAAGGAAAAGTCGATACACGATATACAACTGTATCATAAGCCCAAAGAACCAGTAAGGACCAGGCCAAATAATATCGTCGGGATTGGGAAGAAGATTATTAAAAAGTCCCATTTGACCGATAATATCCATCACATGATAATCGTGGGGAGCATCTGTAATAGCGTCAACCATCGTAAAAGCCACAAAGCCAACTATCATCATACGGAAAAGCTTTACCCAATGATATTTGATAAAACCAAAGACTGGAAGACTTGATTGTGACTGCAGCATACTTGTTGGCACTGTTGGCTGTTGCTTTTCGTACTTCATCGTCAAGCCGTATGCTGATAAGAAGAGGAATACAGGTACTCCATAATGCCCAAAGAACGATAGAATATGAAAGAAGAACAATTCGTTCCACGACCCCTGTAACACTTGATAGAGTTTGTCTACGTTGCGTTGAAAATACTGGTATTCGTTCTCCTTTACCACTGGATGCAACCAATGGCAGTAGTTATGTAGGAAGATTCCGATAATGGCAAGCCCTCTCAACGCATCACACTCTACCCGTGTAAGCAACGCTTCCCGGCGTTCTTTCCTCTGTTCTGGTACGGATTGTTCTGTATATGTATTCCTTTCCTTATTAAACATCCTAACTTTAATGATTGATTTTGTGCGTTTTGAGCGTTTCTTTATACTGATCTAATTCACCTCTATGCGTCCAGCAGCCACCTTGGAAGCTGTCTTCTATTTTGATATAGACTTCTGCTTCGGTAAGAGATGCTTCTCAGAAGGACGAGTAAGCTTATCGTAATCCGTTGTATTCTTTAGTATTCTCGGTCTCATTTCATTGTATTGTGGACTGAGGATATTATACTCTGCATGGTAGTCTTTCGTATGAATACCTGCCAAATAGAGCAGCATATGCGGTAGTGCATCCGTCATAAAACGACGGTTTTTAGCACCGATTATTTCTTTGTAAATGTCGGGATGCTTAGCTGCATACTTATAAGAGCAGAAGATCCAGAAAGGAATTTCAAACTCATAATGTGCTAAGTCGTAATCAATAGCAGCCGAGTGATTGCGACAGATGAATCCACGATTACCCTCATAGCATTCTTCTCCATGATCAGGCATATAGATAATGATAGCCTCCTTGTCCTCAAAACGACTAATAATAGCATCTACAATGGAGTCATTATATAAGACAGCATTGTCGTAATCAGCCAATACATTTCGCTGTTTTCCATCAAGGTCGGCACGTTTCTTCTCATAATCTTCTGCCTTAAAGTGGTGACGGTCGCTTGGGAAACGTTGGTTATATTTGACGTGCTGTCCGAGGAGATGGAAGATGATAAGATTATGATCGGTGTTGTGTTGTTGCTGATTTTTATCGTAATCATCGAGCAATCCTCGATCAAATCGGTATAATTGTTGATTGCGTGAATCGAACATCGCCTCTGAAAGTTCTGGATGATTAAGGAAGAATCCACCACTAAAATCATACACAGCCTGCTTTGCCTTAGGCAAGAACTGATTAGTGATAAAGGTCACATGATAGCCTGCCTTACGGAAGAGTGAAGGGAAGAGTGGATAATCGCACCACTCCCCTTTCTCTCCAACAACGTGTAGAGAAAGACGTTCTTAAACACGAAACTGGTCAGATTCCATGGTGCTACGACATCACTGAACGGTACAAGCAATCCCGACTTCTCTCGTTTAATCTGACGTGGGGTCGTCGGCATGAAGTAGCCATACTGTTGTGAATGTAGCTTTCCATAGCTCTCACCGATGATAAGGACGATATTTGGCGATTTAAACGAACAACTATCCACACTCATCTTGTCTTTAGCTTCGATGAGACGGTCAACTTGTTGCGATGCTAACTCATTAGAGAAAATACTGAAAGCAAGGCGATAAACAGGCAGATAGAACTGTGCACAGTCTGACGTTGTTAGCTCATGTTCTACAGAGCCAATGGTGTCTAAAGAGAACATTTGTACCATTTCTTTCTTGTTGTGCGCAGATGATTCAATCGCCCAACCAAGAAATACGAGACAAACGCCCCCAAGAATGTAGTGACTATGATTAATGATTTGTTTCGCCACTGTTACCTTATAGCTAATAGCTGGTGACAATTTTACCTTCTTCAGAAATGTTGTTAGAATATGAATAAGCATAACAAGCAGTAGTAATCCTACACTTGAGAAGATAAGGTCAGACGTAAAATAACTACTGAAAAACTCGCTTGCCTCACGTTCATCAGTCTCACCAACAAGTAGGAGCATTGACGGATTCAACGTTGATTGGAACTTTACCCAACAGAAGAGGTCGGTAAGACTCGTACAGTAAGCGATAATATACAAAAAAAGCACGAATCCATCGGCGAATCTTTAGAGGGAATAGTGTAAGAATGATGCAGATAACATATAGGGTCGAGAAACAACTCTAACCACAGGTTACTATATACAGTAGCATCGGGGTTGTTGGCTGGCAACTCCGCATATGATACTAATATACCGATAAGGTACATGAAGAAAAAGAATGAGGCGTTGTCCTTAATGGGCTGATACGCCTTATTCAGTAAACTGACAGCATACTTAATAAATTTCATGTAAACGTATATATTTGCTTGCAAAGTTAACACTATTTTAGTACAAGGCAAAGTTTAAGTACAAAATAATACGGTGTTAGCAACTAAGTCTTGTTTCGTATGAGTTTTATAGGTCCTTCCATTAAATGTGTGGATGCTTCCCCGTATAGGTTTAAACTATACTCTCATTAGCCTACAATAGGTATAATCTTGGGTTCTACAATTAAATATATAGATTGAAAATAGAATATTACAAAGGAGGATAAACTACAAGATAAAATGCAAATTGATACTATGTCATTCAGTATTCTACAAGCAACCTATTACCATACCAACGCTACTTGTAAATTATTTTCATACTCTCCGAAACCAATACATGCTCTTTTGGCTTCTAAAAGACGATTAATTGACTTGCAAAAGACGCCCTTTAAGACCCTTACTAACGCCCTTTTAAAGTCCTATTAAGCACCTTTTCTGATGCCACTTTATAACCAACTGAATTACTGATGGTTACAATATCGCTTTTTATATGTATTTTTGTACTTATTTACAGATCGTTTACTCGAATTTATGTAATGATTTTTCAAAGCATTACCTACAACTTCTCGAGTATTAAAAAGAAAAAGGGTCTCTGCTCGGAGGATGAGAAAAGAATAGATAGTGGATAGTCCTAACTATGTCTTTGTTCCGTTAACGCTATACAAAAAAGCATCCACACATTCAACCGAAGAACTTAATTTTTACTATAGTATGGCTTCCAATTTGGGATAAAAGCCGAATTCTTCCACCCTTAAAAACAAAAGAAATAAGTATTATTCTTGGTTAATATTCGTCATTATCATACATTATGATTATCTTTACACCCAAAACTAAATACTTAGAACATGGAATATGACCTTCTATCCTTTTTTAGTATCATCTTATTTTCAATAGCATTATTGGGCTTCTTCTATCTTATCTCCAAGCTTAACCAAATAAGTAATACGCTAAACAACGTCAGTTTTGAGATTTCCACACTGAAACTTATCATTGAAAAGATGCAGCGTGAGAAACAGAAACAAACTGAAACAGAAACAGAAATAAAGCCAAAAGAGAATATTGAACAACCTAAGGAGCAGGTCGTAGAAACTCCGAAGGAGGTTCAGAATGAGTCCGTTAGCCCTAATCCTAACTGGTGGCAACAGCCTATAACGGACGAGACACCAACAACCGAAAGGCTGAAGAAACAGAGACTATGGCTGAAGACGAACAGCCAGAGCCACAGGAAACACCAGAAACGATAGAAGTTCCGATTGTACACAATGAGGATATCAGACCTTCTACTGTAGAAATTCCTATTCAAGAGACAGAGGATAAGACCCCAGAAGTTGAGGAAGAAACTCCTGAAACCATTGAAGAACCTGTAGAAGAAGAACAGGAAGAGCCTGCAATGGCTATGGAGGAAGAGGAGGAAATAGAAGAACATGCCACTTCTGAGACCAACTTTGAGAAATATATCGGTGAGAACCTCTTTGGAAAGATTGGTATTCTCATCTTTATCATTGGTATCGGTTTCTTCGTTAAATATGCTATCGACCAGAACTGGATCAATGAAACTGCACGTACATTGATGGGCTATGCGGTCGGCGCAGGTATGTTAGTACTGGCTGAACGATTGCACAAACGCTACCATACTTTCAGCTCACTGTTAGCAGGTGGTGCCTTTGGTATCTACTATTTGATTACAGCCATCGCCTTCCATTACTATGCCCTGTTCTCTCATACAATGGCATTCGTGATCTTATGCGTCACAACTATCTTCATGTCGGCAGTCTCCGTTCTATACGATAGGAAGGAATTGGCAGTCACAGCACTCGTTGGCGGCTTTATTGCGCCGTTCATTATTAGTACGGATTCAAGTAGTATCATTAGCCTACAGATTTATATTACCATATTGAACATTGGTATGTTCTGCCTTGCAATGTATAAGAAATGGGCAATACTACCTATGGTTTCCTTCGCTTTCACCTATATAATATTATGGGGAACAACAGCATTAGGATCATTCTCTGATAGCGAGGCTGTCACAACTTATCCTACCCTATTTGCTTTTGCAACATTATTCTACGTCATCTTCCTATTGCCTGTTGTCTTTATTCTGCGCACACAGTATGGTGAAAATACCAGACTTGGACTATTGGGTATCATCACAGCTAATAGCTTCATGTATCTTATTTATGGCGATTTCCTCTTACAACACTTCGAGGCATCATCTGATACGACAGCTTACTTAGCTTTCTTCATAGCTGCTGTCAACCTGGCAATACACCTTTATTTGCGATTCCGCGTCGAAGGACAAGACACACTGCGCAACCTTATGTTAGGACTTGCGGTCACATTCGCCTCTATGGGTATTCCAATTCTGTTCAGCGCAGCCAATGTTCTTATGGTATGGGCAGCTGAGTCAGTACTTCTTTTGTGGCTCTTCACAAAGGAGAAACAGAATCTACGAGTTGGCTTCAGCAGTATTATTACTCCTAACGTTGGGAGCATTGGCATACTACAGAACAACTGACACCTTCATCCATGATACAGGAGATAGTTTATTCTTCAATGGTGCCTTCTTTGTGACTACATTTGTAAGTATAGCCTACTATGTTGTAGCTGTCATTATGCAATTAAATAAGGACCTATTCAGTGATACGAAGCGTCTAATCGCATACACTCCATGCAATGCTATAGCCTATGCGTTGGGCTTCAGCATCCTGTTCCTTGCTTTCAGAGACAACTTCCACTTCCATCTTGAGCAACCAATATCAGAGTATGCGTCTCTATTTACAGCAAACATAATGCTCTTAGGAGGAGCACTTATCCTGCGCAAACGCTTCGAAATAAGTGAAAACAAGTTAGCATACGAGATAAGCCTCTATCTTGCAGGAATCTTATTTGCTATGACTGTATGGAATTACACCGCCCCAGAAGGACTCTTACTGAGATGGTTAATGGCACTCGTAACAATTGCTCATATGGCATATTGTATGCGTGGTCAACTCCTTGTAACCTCTAATCAGCGAAACTTACATATAGAATACTCCATTATATCAACACTGATGTGGCTTACTTTGACGCGTTTATTGCTGATTACTTTCAATGAAGTAAACTTCAGTACCGCCTTCTCTTTGTCGTTAGGTATTGCAGCCTTCATCTTGATGTGTATCGGTATGCGTTACCATAGTAAGGAGATTCGTATTGTTAGCTTGGCAGAATTCGGTATTGTCATTGGCAAACTCATTCTCAATGACGTATGGGCAATGCCTGCTCTTGGTAAGATTATTGTCTTCATCAGCCTTGGAGCCATTCTCCTTATCCTCTCATTCCTCTATCAGAAGCTTAAAGATGCTCTCTTCAATGAGAAAGAACAAGAACAGGAATAAGCCTCAACAACAGACATTAACATAACAACAATCGCCCTCATCTGTCCAAACTTCATTTTTATCTTGGACTGATGAGGGCGATTGCTATTATACGGTATCAGCTTTACCCCTTGTCAAAAGAGCTGCAATATTTGTAAAAAAAAGACTTTACTATTTAAATATTAAGCAACACTATATTGTTCATAAGTAATTCTTATTGCACTGCGGACAGTGCAATTTATACAGAATATTGCACTGTCCGTAGTGCAATCTCGATTATACATACCATTAAGAAATGCTTATATACAAGACTATCTTGTGAAGTTTTTCCACATATTAGTTAACTATTAATCTTTTATTATCTTTATTATAATAGCCTTTAAACACCATTCTTCCGAACCTCAACCCATGTGCGAGTACTCCGCACACGTCGTGTTGATGGTTCGCACCAATGGTGTTTGCCGTCCGCACCATTGGTGCGGAGTACTAAACACATTGCAATAACTTGTCAAAATGGGGGCAATTTATTGATAGAAGCAAGCTATACTACCAAAACAAACTAACCAATATGCGGTAAAAAAAGTTTCACATACAAGAGAATACTATTACAGTAACAGATAGTCACAACACATAAAGCTGTTCTTTTATAAGTTTAAAGACATCGAAAATTACCGACAGAGCATGTTAAAAGAATAAAAAAAACACATCGCTAATGTAGTTCTTCAGTAAAAAAAACGACTAATAGAATAACATTGGTCTTTTTTATTTACCTTTGTAATAAGATAATTTCCAAGACAAATAACGTCTTAATGACACCTTTAAGGTGAGAAGAAGTAACATTAAATGGCAGAAAAGTATATATTTAACACATAAAACAATAAGCACATGAAAGCAAAAATCTTACTTTTTGCAGCCTCATTCATAGCTACATCAACTATGGCACAGGGACTGAAGTCGGGCGTAGACCGCAACAACATGGACTTTAACGTGAAGCCCGGTGAGAACTTCTATGAGTATGCTGCAGGTAACTGGTTGAAGAGCCATCCGCTTGACAAGGAGCATCCAATGAACGGTGCCTTTGTTGATTTGGAAGAATTGAACAAGAAACGCATCCGTGAAATGGTTGAGGACTATGCTAAGAAGCCACAAACAAAAGGAACTGTAGCACAGAAGATTGCTTCAATCTACAACCTTTACATGGATAGTGTACGCCGCAACCGTGAGGGATATACCCCTATTAAGCCTGTATTGGCTAAGATTAGGGCTGCTAAGAATCGTAAGGAACTCATCAAACTGATGTATGACCTTGACGTGAAAGGCTATGGCACCTTCCCTGTTGGCTTTGGTATGACAGTTGATGCAATGAACTCTGATCGTTATATCATAGGTATCTCCCAAGGTGGTATTGGTCTTGATCCTGAATATTATACAAAGCCTAACGATCAACAGAAGGCTGTTATAGCTGCATATAAGAGTCTGAACAACGATTTGTTCAAGATGACCGGCAACGATGCTGCAACTGCGAAGAAGAAGATGGAGGCTGCTTTCTCTATTGAGAACCAGATTGCAAAGGTTAGCTATGACCAAGTAAAGTCACGCGACCCACAAGCTAACTATCACCCAATGACTTGGGAGCAACTCTTGAAAAACTATCCTGGTGTCGATTGGAACTACCTTTTGAAAGCTTCCGGCTATCCAAATAACGGTGGAAAGGTTGATGTTGGACAGCCAGAGCCTGTACATGAAGTTGAGAAAATACTTGCTACAGCTCCGTTAGACGCATTGAAAGCCTACATGGAACTTGCTGTTATCTCAAGTTCTGCAGGTATGTTGTCTGATAACTTCTCTGATCGTAACTTTGAATATACCAAGGTAGCATACGGTGTTCAGCAGCAACAGCCACGTTGGAAGCGTGCTTTGTCTTTCGTACAGGGTATCATGGGTGAGGCTGTAGGTAAGCTCTACGTACAGAAATACTTCCCTGAGAGCAGCAAGCAACGTATGATTACGTTGGTAAAGAATCTTCAAGATGCTTTTGCACAGCGTATCGAAGAGAACACATGGATGACTGCTGCTACAAAGCAGAAGGCTTTGGAGAAGCTACAAGCATTCGACATCAAGATTGGTTATCCTGATAAATGGCAGAATATGGATAGCGTTTTCGTGATTGATGACAATAAGTCATTGATTGAAAACGTGAAGGCTGTACAGGAAGCAGCTATGAAGTACCGTATTGCTAAACGCTGGGGTAAGCCTGTTGACAAGAAGGAATGGCACATGACTCCACAGACGGTTAATGCTTACTATGACCCAACAACCAACAGTATTAACTTCCCTGCAGCTATTCTCCAGCCTCCATTCTTCGATCCAACAGTGGATGATGCAGCTAATTATGGTGCTATCGGTGCTGTCATTGGTCATGAGATGAGCCACGGATTTGACGACCAAGGTTGTCAATTTGATAAGGATGGTAACATGAAGAACTGGTGGACAGAAGAGGATAAGAAGAACTATGACGCTCGTACAAAGGTTCTTGTAGACTGGTTCAACAAGCAGGAAGTAATCCCTGGCTTGTATGTTAACGGTGAGAAGACACTCGGTGAAAACATCGGTGATAACGGAGGTTTGAACATTGCCTTCCGTGCACTTGAAACAGTATGAAAACAAAACCATTGAGCGATATGGACGGATTCACACCTGCACAGCGTTTCTTCCTCGCTTGGGGACGTGTTTGGGCAAGCAACGTTGCTCCTCAGTTTGTTGCTTATATTGTCAATTCTGATGTTCACTCACCAAGTATCAGCCGTGTGAATGCAGCCCTTCCTATGATTGATAATTGGTACAAGGCTTTCGACATCAAAGAAGGTGACAAACTCTTCGTGCCACAACAGAGTCGTGCTCATATTTGGTAAGAGAATATTTTGATAATGTACATATCATTTGATATGCCTTATAAGCTCTGTAGTGTCACTATCTATTAAGCAATGACCACGGAGTTTTATACCTAATATAAAGGGAGTGTGTCCAACAAAAAGGATCCACTCCCTTCTTTCTTTTGAACGTTTCTTTTTTAAAGTTCTACCTTCTCGCATCAAAGTAGTTTTTGTTAAACAAAAATCAAAAGTCTTCCTGTCGACAAAACTAAAACCAAAATACAAGGAATAAATAACCACAAGCAACCTTTTTGAGCACATAGAAGGATGAAAAAAAGAGAAAAAAACAAAAATGATATTTCATAGTCATTCTTTTATCAGATTAAGCATAAAAAACGCTGATTTCACCGTAAATTAGAACTAAATATTTTACGAATAGAATAATCTTTAAGCCCTAAAAATCAAACACATTAGCCTCTATTATAGGTGTAACAACAAAGTATTTTTGTCATAATTTAACAAGTACAACGAGAAACATGATACTTTCCTTAATTCTCATATTATTGATAAGAAATAGTATTATTTATCTATTAATTCAATAAAATATTGTATATTTGCACCCAACAATAATTTTAATTGTAGATAAAAATAGTAAAAAAAGTTTTTTTGCATAACAGCGCAATTTATATGCATTACTGAGCATAAAAGAGTATCACAGGAACATAATAAACAGATTAAGATTCAAGATTTCAAGCAGCAGTAGGTAAGCTTACAAAACAACATTCTTTCATTAAAGACGGAATAAGAAACAAAGACATCGTTCTGCAAGAAACAAATAGATGTACAGACAAACATAATAAGTCTTGCCTAAATTCACCTGCTAAAATGTAATAAAAAAAGGAAATATACATACTGAATCTTTTCAGATTAGCATAAATAAAAAAATAACTACCAAAAATCCTATTTTCAATGGGATATTTTTAGTTACCAGTGGGATTTCATCGTGAGATGAGATCCCACACCTTTTTAGATATAGTGGTATAAGATGATTCCTCTATTGTACAAGTTCCCTCTTATACCCCACCTCATTATCATCTAAAAAACAGTTTTATAGAATCTTTATCCCCTACAACTGTAATCATTTCATTTCTTTTCAGTATCTTTGCGTTCAGATAAATCATCAATTAAAAACAGAAAGAATATGAACGTAGGAGATAAAGCACCAGAGATTCTGGGAACTGACCAGGACGGAAAAGAAATTAAGTTGAGCGATTATAAAGGACAAAAGATAGTTCTTTATTTCTACCCTAAGGATTCAACATCAGGCTGCACAGCGCAGGCATGCAACCTTCGTGATAACTACAAGGAGTTAAGAGACAAGGGATATGTGATTATTGGAGCAAGCATACAGGACGAGAAGTCACACAAGAAGTTTATCGAGAAGAACGAACTTCCTTTCCCACTCATTGCCGATACCGACTTAAAACTCGTTGAGAAATTCGGTGTTTATGGTGAAAAGAAGATGTATGGCCGCACCTACATGGGTACATTCCGCACTACTTTCATCATCAACGAAGATGGTATCATTGAGCGCATCCTCGGTCCAAAGCAAATTAAGACTAAGGATCACGCTGCTCAAATCCTTGCTGAAGACTAAGTCTTGCAATGTAAGGCATAGTTACAGAAAGTCGATAACACGCTCATAATAATAAGAGAACGCCGATAATAAAAGAATCAAAAAAACGCTCCCTACTAAAAGAGATGTGATAAAAAAGAAACGAAACAACTATGTCTAAAGTTCAAGACGCAAGCAGTAAGAAAACAAAGACGATAAGCAAAGATTGCAAAAGTCTAAGGAATACAAAGCAACCTCACCATTCACTTCGCTCTTCACTTGGAGAGGAAGGGATGGTGAGGTCTTTTTCTAAGGATATAGAAACGAAGTTATTACGAAAAAGACTCCTTACCCTTGCTAACAAATATGAAACTTCGTCCTTTCTCAATGGCGACCCATCATGGTTTATGCACCAGGTGATTGGCAAAAGAAATCAAGAAACCATCGCTTTTATTGCTGCTTGCCTAAGTTATGGTTCACGACAAGTTTTCCTGCCTCGCATACAATATCTGCTCGATTGTTCACGTAGCGAACCCTACGAATGGATTAAACAGGAAGATACGCACTCGACATTCCTAATGACAATCAATGCTTCTATCGCTTGTATACCAATGCTATGATGTGCGACCTCTTCCACGCACTACGAAAGATGTATGAGGAGTATGGCGACATGGAAAATTATATTCGCAGCTATGCAAACCTCCAAAAGGGAAGTAAAAAGACTGATGCAATTACCGCTATTGAAGCTATTTGTGACCATTTTTTAAAACATGAAGCAGTCGGAATCGTACCCAAAAACACGAATTCAAGCTGTAAACGTGTATGTATGTTCCTACGCTGGATGGTTCGAACCGACTCTACAGTAGACCTTGGACTATGGTCAGATCTTATCGACCAACGTTCGCTGATCATCCCTCTTGACACCCATGTCATACAGCAGTCTCTGCAATTAGGTCTCATCACAAGCAAGACTGCTTCTATGTCGGTTGCTCGAAAACTAACCAATAAACTGTTAGAAATCTTCCCTAATGACCCTCTAAAAGCTGATTTTGCCCTCTTTGGATATGGAGTGAATCAGAAATAGAACAATTATCCCTGTTTGATAACAGACTCAAAGGATAAAGTAAAGTTCTTCCGAAATATGGAGTGCTAAACTAAAAGTCTTATATAATAGGCACACGGAGTCACGGAGGGGACGGAGGTAAACGCTATATCACGGAGGTGCCAATGGCACAAAGAGCGACGGAGGTATAGCGTACAGATTCTTAATAACTTTTGGAATAAATGCTTTGGGCATAAAGTTACTAAAAAAGTGTGCAAACAAGCTCCATCGCTCTATGCACCGACGGTGCCTCCATGACTTCCATTGCTTTGTTTTAATAATCCTCCGTCCTCTCCGTGCCTCCGTGTGACATTTCGTCAGAAACCTAACCTTAAGTGGCAAACCTTATCACTCCAAAATCCTGAAACCCTAAAGTAAGAACTCGTATTCTTTATCATCTTTGTAATAAAAATTCAAAGATTCAAAAATTAAAGAGGCTTAATTGGACGCAAACTAAGGCTTAATAGCCTTGCAAAAGGTGCCCTTTTGAGGTCTAACTAACGCCCTTTTGAACCCTTATTAAGCACCTTTTAAAACGCGATTCCATATAACGCTGATTATAAGATGGTTACAAAAGCTGAAGTGATGGGCATTTTTTTTTGAATATCAGACTTCCATTACATTCTTTTTGTAAAGTTATTTCACATTCTCTGAACACAAAAACCGGTTTCCGAAAAGGAAAGAAAGGGAGTATAAACACGCGAAAGACGGTACTTAAAAACAAAGAAAAACAAAAATCCCGACTACGTTATAAACGCAGACGGGATCTTGTTACTACTCTCAAATTTCTAAATTACTTTCTTAATTAGGCAGCGATGTGATTATTCAAGTTAACTGCCTTTGCTACTAATGCTGCAACTACTACAGCTGATAATACTACTGAAATCATAATCTTTTTTACCTTTAATGGGGAACCTTTTTCCCCTGTTCATTAATATGTTATCCTTTAATTACAAGTGCAAAGTTAGGCAAAAACAAAACATCCAACAAAAGAAACAAACAATAAACTTAGGAATCTACCTTTTAATTAGCCTGTATCAAGTCGATTGATGTAAATCAAAGAAATATCACTTGCTTTTCTCAATTATTTAAACTAACTTTGCCAGCCGCAAGCAAAAAGGCACGAAAAGAATGGAGAAAAACCAAGAATTACGCAATGCGTGGGACTTTGTAGAACACACTGGAATAAGTATTTTCCTCACAGGAAAGGCTGGAACTGGTAAAACAACCTTCCTTCGCACACTCAAAGAGCGCAGCAATAAACGAAACGTTATTGTTGCTCCTACTGGCGTGGCTGCTATCAATGCGGGCGGTATGACGATTCATTCTTTCTTCCAGTTGCCTCTCTCGCCTTTCGTACCCAATACTAACATCAAGAATCGATTTGATTATAGCAAAGAGAAACGCAAGATTATGCGTACTCTCGACTTGCTTATCATTGACGAGATTAGTATGGTACGAGCTGATGTTCTTGATGCAATTGACTCCGTTTTACGTCGTTTTCGTGAGCCAGATAAGCCCTTTGGGGGTGTACAACTCCTGATGATAGGCGACTTACAACAGCTTACTCCCGTTGTAACTCCTGAAGAAGAGGAACTATTACGACAGTATTATGACACTCCTTATTTCTTTGGTTCAAAGGCATTACGCAGCATTAGCTATGTAACTATTGAACTGACGCACGTCTATCGACAGCAAGATGCGACCTTCATCACCTTACTTAATAATATAAGAGAGGGAAAAGTTTCTGCAGATGACCTCCAACACCTCAACGATAGATATGATCCAACGTTCCAACCAAAGGAGGGTAGTGATTATATTCGATTGACAACACATAACAGAATGGCGGAAAGCTATAACGAAGACCAACTTCGTAAACTTCCCGCAAAAGCTTATACCTTTAGCGCAGAAACGGATGGTAACTTCCCTGAATACAACTATCCAACGGACTTCAACCTTACGCTGAAGACGGGTGCGCAGGTGATGTTCATACGTAATGATAACAATGGACGTTACTATAATGGGCGTATTGGACACATCACCCATGTTGATAACGAGAAGATATACGTTCTTTGCCCTGGAGAGGATGAGGAATTTGAGGTTGAAGTTGAGACATGGGAGAACACTAAATACACCTTAAACGAGAAAACAAAACAAATAGAAGCAGAGGTGCAGGGGACTTTTAGGCAGTATCCACTGCGTCTGGCGTGGGCAATTACCATACATAAAAGCCAAGGACTTACCTTTGAACATGCTATTATAGATGCGCAAGCATCCTTTGCTTCGGGACAGGTTTATGTTGCATTAAGTCGTTGTAAGACCTTAGAAGGTTTGGTTTTGGCATCTCCGATTGGTAATACTGCGATTATAAATGATAACCGTGTAAGTGAGTATATCTCACATCAAACAGAAGAAGCTGAAAAGAGTATCTCCGCTTTACCTGCCTTGAAAGAAGAATACCATCGCCAATTACTTATCGAATTATTCAATTTCAACGAGATTAAAACCTACGAAACTGCTCTCTTTAGGGTATTAACAGAGTTCTTCTTCAAGTTTACAAAGATAAATGCACTGCATAAGATGGCGCTTACTGACTTAGAGTCACGCATCATCCAAGTATCGATGAAATGGGAGAATCTTATCAAAAAGATGACAACCGAGCAGCTTCACGAAGAGGATTTCAAGGAGAGAATAAAGAAAGGAGCGCTCTACTTCCATAGTGAGTTGACCGAAATCTTCAGTAGAATGATAGAGTTGACCAAGGAAGTACAGACAAATAATAAAATAGGTGCTAAACGTTTTGACAACGCTTACACTGAACTTAAACAGACTTACCTGGCAAAGCATGATCTGTTAGAAAGCATAATGGAAGATGGTTTCTCGATTACTACCTACCTCACAGCAAAGCAAGAGGCTATTCTCAACAGTATTTCCGATGGAAACGAGAGAAAAAGAAGAAAGAGAAAAGAAGATAAAGACAAACCTAAAGAGAAAAAAATCAGCACTTCTGAACAGACATATAACCTCTTCAAAACTGGAAAAAGCGTTGAAGAGATTGCCAAGAGCGAGGATTGACACAAGGTACAATCCAAGGACATCTCGTATCTTACATCCTAAATGGAGACATAAAGCTTGAAGAAGTGATTGATGAAAAGAAAATAAATATCATCAAGCGGATGATTAAAGCTGTTGGAACAGAGAGCGGAATGAACCCTATTAAGGAGTTATGCCCTTCAGATATAACCTATAATGACATACGATTAATTATGAAAACAATGGTAACTTAAAGACTAAACAACACCTTTACAATCTTATAAAAAGAGGGATTACCATGCTTTTCAAGGTAATCAAACTATCAAAAAACGTCAAAAAAGAAGACCTAATAAAATAAAACAACCTCTGAGACGTTGTCATACAACATAAAATCCCAGCATAGACCGTACTAAAAAGGAAAGAGTGAGGTTTTCTGAGATTATTTTATTATCTTTGTATTAGACAACAACACAAATATATCATGATACTAAGTTATGCAACCTCATTGGCAGCTATAATTGCTTCGGCTATATGCTTTGCCATCATTGCATCGATGTATTGGAAGTCACCAAGTGGTCCACTCACTTTTAAGCGTAGAATAATTATATTGGACTATGGGCTTCTTCTTCTATATCTTTGCTGTCATTTTATACGGAGTGAGAACGATGAAACCGAAATATTATGCGTTCCATCGATATTATCATTATACCTTCTCTGGGAGTCTTTCCTTATCACATGCACGACATTCAGCAATGGAAAAATTTACAAGAATACGTATGCTCTGTTATTCTATAACCTCCTACCGCTATCACTACTTGTCCCACAGATGATATATGCAGCGAACGGAGACATTCATCATTACCAGAATTACAGTCAACTACAGGCTGATCTCCAGCAAACAATGCCAATACAAGCATTAATGCGTATTATCTTTTCAGCAGGTATCCTCTTCTGCAAGCTATTGATGATTATAGAGATTGTAACACAACAGATTAAATATAAGCATCAAATTATCGATGAAAACGGAGACCTTAGAGGTATAGCACGACGCAACAAAATCTATTTAGGGACGGGAATACTCCTCATAATGATAACGATAGGACAGCTTGTTCCGTCTACAATTTACCATGCCTTATTAAAGATTTGTATCATATTTACTGTCATAGCAATCACACGTTTTTACGTGAATCTACATAAACACATTATGATTTTGGAGTCAAACAACTATAACAAAGGCAACTCTATTAAAGAGAAAATAGACAAGTGGCTTCATCAGGACCCATTCCCTTTGGCTGATACAGAGCTTACAATGGAGAAGACGGCAGCATCTATAGGAATACAGACCGTAGCCCTCTCCTACTATATCTATGAGTTTGCGGGTAAGACATTCCTATCTTGGCAAAGCGAATGTCGTATGATTCATTGTCGTGAGTTACTCAAAAACGATGACAAAAACATCTCAGAAATCGCATACGAATGTGGTTATAGCGACCTTGCGGCTATGAGTAAAGCCTTCAAAAAGAGGTTCGGAGTAGCTCCAACCATTTATAGGAAGAGGCTTAGCAACACTAAAAGACCTCAAAACACAGAATCGCTTGAAGATGAAGTTTAATCGATGAAATGGGCGAAAAATGACGTTTAAAAAGGGTATAAAAGGTAGTTATAATAAAAAATAAGTCTTATAACAAATATAATTTATTTGCACAGACATCTTTTTTCCCACAAAATAACTATCTTTGTAATATCAATTAAAGATATTTCTTGAGTAGCAATCAAATTACGTTTAAATAGTTATTAGTAAGTTAATAGTCAAATTAAACTAATTAGGATGGTCCTCGTGAGAAGATTGCCTAATGATTTTTTGAGTCAAATAATTTTTTGAGTTATTTAGTTAAGTGGCTGAGTGTATGTCTGCGTGAGCAGATATACACTTTTTTCTTTTCTATAGTTTGAGCCGACAAATCGCGTGGTTTCATAAGAACTTCACGTATAAACAATTCTTTAGAAGCCTACCTTATAATTCACAATGAGGCAAACACACCTCTTCCCTACCATCTTTATCCATTGTATTATTGCTTGTTCCATGTCGTGTTCTTGGTAAACACCAATTGTGCGGAGCATGAGCACCAATCGTGCGAAGCATTAACACCATTCGTGCGGAGGGTTAAACACCTTATAATATACGACTAAGATGAAAGGCATTTGTTGCTAATAAAGAGCTATATAGCCCAAAACAAAATGGCATTATTGGATTAAGAGGCATCCTTTATCAAAGACAATAGGAATGAAAAGAGCATAACTATCAGCTTTAAAGTACAATTTCGATTAAAAATTATTAGGCTGTAATAATAGAGAATAATATCCTTAAATACTTTGCCAGATAATCTGAAAATAACTAATTTTGCAGATAGAACTTTCATTATAAGACAAAAGATATGGCAAATTTAAGATTTGGAGCTGTTGAAGAAGCATTCAAAAAACGCCCCTTAGAAGTCAAGACACCTACAGAACGTCCAGAACAGTTCTACGGTAAGTACGTCTTTAATCGTGCAAGAATGTACAAGTATCTCCCTGTTGATGTGTACCAAAAGCTGATAGACGTCATTGACAACGGTTCACGATTAGACCGTTCCATCGCAGATGCAGTAGCGCAAGGTATGAAGAAATGGGCAGAGGAACACGGAGCAACTCACTACACCCACTGGTTCCAACCGCTAACAGAAGGTACAGCAGAGAAACACGATGCCTTTGTCGAGCATGATGGCAAAGGAGGAATGATTGAAGAATTCTCAGGAAAACTACTCGTTCAACAGGAACCTGACGCCAGTTCTTTCCCTAATGGAGGGATCCGTAATACCTTTGAAGCACGTGGCTATTCAGCCTGGGACCCAACCAGTCCTGTATTCATCATCGAAGACACACTTTGTATTCCTACAATATTTATATCTTATACTGGAGAAGCACTCGACTACAAAGCACCATTATTAAAATCACTCCATGCTGTTAATGTTGCAGCAACTAAGGTTTGCCAATACTTTTATCAAGACGTAAAGCAGGTTCACACTAACCTTGGATGGGAACAAGAATACTTCCTTGTAGATGAAGACTTGTACTTTGCTCGCCCTGACCTTATGCTTACAGGCCGTACGCTGATGGGGCATGACTCTGCAAAGAACCAGCAAATGGATGACCATTACTTCGGTACAATCCCTGAGCGTGTACAAGCTTTCATGAAGGATCTTGAGATACAAGCACTCGAATTGGGTATTCCTTGCAAGACACGTCACAATGAGGTTGCCCCCGGTCAGTTTGAGTTGGCTCCTATCTTTGAGGAATGTAACCTTGCTGTAGACCATAACATGCTATTGATGTCACTCATGAAGAAAGTTGCACACAAGCATAGTTTCCGCGTTCTTCTACATGAGAAGCCTTTCGATGGAGTCAATGGCTCTGGTAAGCATAACAACTGGAGCCTAAACACTGACACAGGTATTCTCCTCCATGCAGCAGGTAAGACACTTAACGATAACCTTCGTTTTGTAGTCTTCATCGTAGAAACCTTGATGGCTGTCTATAAGCACAATGGTCTTCTGAAAGCATCAGTAATGAGTGCAACCAACGATCATCGTCTTGGAGCTAACGAAGCACCACCTGCTATTATCTCCTCATTCCTCGGAAAAACAGATTAGTGATCTCCTTGAGCATATAGAAAAAGGCTGACAAGGAAAAACATCTTTAGCCTTACTGGAAAGACTGGTTTACAGATGGACATTCCAGAGATTCCAGAGTTACTTATAGATAACACCGACCGTAACCGCACATCTCCTTTTGCCTTTACAGGTAACCGCTTTGAGTTCCGTGCAGTAGGTTCTGAAGCTAACTGTGCATCTGCAATGATCGTACTGAACACTGCTGTAGCAGAAGCTTTAGAACGTTTCAGTGAGCGTGTTGACGCCTTGGTTGAGAAAGGTGAAGACCTGACATCAGCAATCATCGATATCATTCGTGAAGATATCAAGACCTGTAAGCCTATTCACTTCGATGGAAACGGATATTCTGATAGCTGGAAGGAAGAAGCCAAGAAACGTGGACTCGATTGCGAATCAAGTTGTCCTAAGTGCTTCGACCGCTACCTTGACGAAGATTCTATCAAGATGTTCGAGTCGATGAACGTGATGAAGCGTAATGAGTTGGAGGCACGTAACGAGGTAAAATGGGAGACATACACCAAGAAGATACAAATCGAAGCACGTGTAATGGGCGATTTGGCGATGAACCATATCATCCCTGTGGCAACACATTACCAGAGTCAACTGGCAAAGAATGTGCAGAATATGGTCAATATCTTCGGAGATGTAGAGGGAAAACAGCTCAGTGAGCGTAATATAAAGATTATACGTGAGATTGCTGAACGCACTAATATCATCGAGACGGGTGTTGAAGAACTTGTCAATGCACGTAAACAAGCCAACAAAATAGAAAGTCAACGCGAAAAAGCAATCGCTTATCATGATACTATCGCACCAAAGATGGAAGCCATCCGATATCAGATTGATAAATTAGAGTTAGTGGTCAGCGATGAGCTTTGGACACTTCCTAAGTATCGCGAACTGCTCTTTATCAGATAAAAGATTGCGATTTCATCGACAATTAACACTTTCTTCGTATCTTTACTTAACATTGTAAGGGGCGAAGAAAGTAACAAAAGAAAGGCAGGTAATCCAAACATCAACGGATTACCTGCCTTTCTTCTATCTTTCTAAGAAACGTATTACTGCTCTTCTTTCTCCTTATAGATAACATTATTAGCACCACTTGTGAACTTCAGTGCCTCTGGATGCTCATCTACAAAGCTCTCAATATGACGAACACGCTTCTCTTCGAAGATCTCATCAACCGCTATAAGGATGCCAGTTTCCTCTACATCGCCAAAGCCATAGTTGATAGCTGTACCGAAGAGTTTCATCGTTGGAGAAAGATTCATATAAGCATTCACTAAAGGAGGGATGTTATATCCCAACTCACGTATCTCTCTATTTAATATTCTATAGTCCTCCTTAAAACCATTTCCTTGGAAAAGAGCATCCAACTCAGTGGTTGGAGTGTCAATTTTCAACGGTTTAATCGGTATAATAAGGTCTTCTTTATCATCAAAATACTTCTTCAAAAAGTAAAGAATCATATCCCTACCACGACGGATATAAGAAGGATACATGGTCATCTTTCCGAAGAAATACTTACATTCAGGGTACAACACCGTCAACGCTCCAAGTCCATCCCAAAGGTTATCCAGCGCAAAGATGCTCTTAGAATTCTTACGAACGTTCTGGTAATCCAATGAAACAAAGAACGTCCAAGCTCAACTGTATAAGGAGCATACTCCTTCATGAACTTATCAGAGAAATGGAACATGTGACTTGTTGCGACCTTTGGCTGTCCGTTTTTATCTATTTCCCACTCGCTACCAAAGATATAACGATATCCACCGATAATCTCTTCCGCCTCAGGGTTCCAAACAATCAACTGTCTACAACAATTCTCCATCGTGTCGAACTCATCAACATCCATCGATTTGCCCGTACCACCCCCAGCCGAACGGAAAGCTATTTCGCGCAGACGTCCAATCTCCTTCATCACGTTTGGCGCAGTCTTAGCCGTCACAACATAAATTTCATTGTGACTTTTGTTCGTCGAACGAAGCATCCGTTCAGGAGTCAACTCGCTCTTGAGTAACTCCTTGCTAATGGGTTGGATGATTTCTTCTTCCATATTCTCTATCTATCTTTTTCTTTCTCTAAATCTAATCGCGTGATTGAACCCCTTACTCTGTCATTTAATAAGGCTAAATCTCAGAGCTCATAAACCATGTCTTCAACATATTTCGCCCATTCCATCGATGTGCGACTCTTATCAAACGTCTGCCAAGGGATTGGCTTCCCTATTACAACACGGAACGTTTTACCAACGTTTCTGTACATCTCATCGACAAGGAATAGCATCGCTATATTCACCTTCTTAACGTATTTATCACTGAAACGTGCAATACGATAGAATCGATTAGAATTACGTCCGCCAAAGAAGATGGGAACTACATCACGCTGATACTCCACACTCTTGGTGATAAATGTCTTCTTCCACTCTAAGTCATGAATCTTCCCATTAATCTTACGACTATTCAGTCCAGCAGGGAACATCAAAATATGATTATCACTTTTAAAGCCAGCCTCAACCATGCGAGGGAAATCACGACTCTGCTTTCCAGTTTTGTTGATGCCAATACTTACTGGTTTAAGCCCGGAAGATTGAGTAATAAGTCATTAACCAGATAGCGAAATCTGCCATCATAGTGCTTACCGATAATAGATCCCAATGCTACACCATCCTGACCACCAAGAGGGTGATTTGACACAAAGGTATAAAGTTTACCATCATCCTTATCTGGAAGATTCTCTAAACCTTCGATTTGCAGCGTCATGTCAAGATATCGAACACATTCCGTGAGCCATTCTGTCCCTGACAAACCACGACTATCCCACAGAAACTGATTAACCTCATCTTCATGAAGGATTCTTTTTAGCCAATTGACAGCAAAAGAAGGAACGAATTTAGCCTTCGCCCCCATCTTATCTCTTAGAATCTTGTCTATGTCTATCGTCTTCTCTATTTCTGCACCCATGTACTCAAATCTCTCCTAACAAAATGCAAAAATAACGAAACCATTTGGAATAGCTTGCGTTTTTTGCAAAAAATATATGTTTAAACAGAAAAAATCATGTCAACAACAGCGTTGATTACTCTCATTTAAAACCAAAGGCTCCATTTTACCCCACTATTTTTAGGATCCTCCACTTCACATAATGAGTCCTAAAACCAACTTTGATACACCAAAAAGATTGAAAGAAAGGCAACTCAAAAAGAATGAAATAAAAAGTAAAAAGAGGACTATAAAAACTTGTACTAAAAAAACGTATTTTTGTAATAATATTTCATAACATCAATTTCAATATATGCTCTTTTAGCATCTTAAAGACGTCCAATAAGCTTGCAAAAGGTGCCCTTTAAGACCCTAACTAACGCCCTTTTGAAGTCCGATTAAGCACCTTTTGAAAATCACTTTTACAATCCTTTGATTATCTGACATTTACAAAGGGATTCAGAACAATACTTTTTAGACCTAAATTAGCATTTTAAACCCTCACAATTGTAAATATATTTCAAATCACCATACAACTCACTCAACACGCTTAACACACAGCAAAAATCAAGTACACCACGAAGCGCAATTGACAAGAGGACAGAAACATCGGCCAAAGTGTTAATATTCCAAAAATAGGGGTCGTTAACAAAATATTGTGGAGCATAGTGGGGATATGTGGGGAAAAATGTGTAACTTTGAAGCCAAATACAGCTTTATAAAAAATAGACATGAGATTCTTAGGCAATATCGAAGCAAAAACAGACGCAAAAGGAAGAGCCTTCCTGCCTGCAGTCTTCCGCAAGGTGCTCAACGCATCAGGCGAGGAATCGCTGGTATTGCGCAAAGATATCTTCGAGCCATGCTTAGTTCTCTATCCCGAGTCTGTATGGAACGAACGAATGGACGCACTCCGCAAGCGTTTGAGTCGCTGGAGCCGTCGCGACCAGATGATTTATCGCCAGTATGTCACAGATGTTGAGATGATTACATTGGACGGAAACGGTCGTTTCCTCATCCCAAAACGATATCTAAAAATGGCGAATATCGACCAGCAGATTAGATTTACAGGAATGGACGATTGCATTGAAATCTGGGCGAACGGTGAAAATAACGAGCCATTCATGTCGGCTGAAGAATTCAGCAAGGCCATGGAAGAAACCATGGGCATGGAAGGAGCCATCTCGCTTGATACCCCTTCACAAGACAACGATTAGTCAACCACAAAAGAATCAACAGCATGATTAAGACTGCAGAATGTTATCATATCCCAGTACTCCTCAACGAAAGCATTGAAGGATTGAACCTACATGCCAACGGAGTCTACGTGGATGTAACTTTCGGAGGCGGAGGACATAGCCGAGAGATTCTTTCTCGCTTAACAGAGGGCAGTCATCTTTACAGCTTCGACCAAGATGCTGACGCCGAGCAGAATATTGACAACATGGGTTTAAGCGAGGAACAGGTAGACCGCTTCACCTTTGTTCGCTCCAACTTCAGATACCTAAAGAACTGGATGCAGTATTATGGCGTAGAATACATAGACGGACTACTTGCCGACCTTGGTGTTAGCAGCCATCACTTTGATGATGAGACACGTGGGTTCTCTTTCCGCTTCGAAGCTCCACTCGACATGAGAATGAACAAACGATCAGGAATAACAGCTGCCGACATTCTCAACGACTACGATGAAGAACGATTGGCAGACATACTCTACCTCTACGGAGAACTGAAGCAGTCGCGCCGCATCGCCTCAGCCATCGTTAAGGCAAGAGGACTGAAAACATATAAAACAACGAACGACTTACTGACAACCATCGAACCTTTCTTTCAGCGGGCACGCGAAAAGAAAGACATGGCAAAAATGTTTCAAGCCCTTCGCATCGAAGTAAACCACGAGATGGATGCCTTGAAGGAAATGCTTATGGCGGCAACTGAACTGCTTCGCCCTGGCGGTAGACTATCGGTTATCACCTACCACTCCTTAGAGGACAGAATGGTAAAGAACATTATGAAGTCAGGAAATATAGAGGGTAAAGTGAAACAAGACTTCTTCGGACGAATAGAAACGCCATTCCGATTAGTCAATAACAAAGTTATCACTGCAAGTAACGACGAACAAGAACGCAACCCACGAAGCCGAAGTGCAAAACTAAGAATAGCAGAAAAGAAAGCAAATGAATGACGAGAACGACAAGAAGAATCCAACGCTGACGGAGCATCCTCTCACAGAAGATCAGACTGCTTTCACTGAAGAGAGCATAAACGTCACAGAGCCACTCGTTAAAGGCAGAGACTATAGAAGATCAACAAGAAGCTACTGCGAATAACGAGGTAGCAACACCACTAACGGAGGAGGAAGAAAAAAGAATAGAAGAAGAGGTTGAAGTAGAAAAGATTAAAGCTGCCATTGAGGAGCAAGCACGCGAAGATGAGCAACCACAATCATCAAACTTCACACTAAGAAAGATTCTTGGAGGTGACATCCTCTCTACACGACTCCTACGTAATAACATCTGGTTGATTATCACCGCTGTGATTTTCACTATCGTCTACATATCAAATCGATACAGTGTACAGAAATACCTCATTGAGATTGATAAGTTGCAAAAAGAGTTGGAGGACGCTAAGTATCGTGCGCTTTCAAGTAGTAGTCAACTCACAGAGAAGACACGTGAGAGCCATATACTTGAGATATTGAAAACAAGAAAGGACAGTATACTGAAAATGTCTGACCGTCCACCTTATATTATAGATGTACCCGAGAAATAGGATATGAGTAAGTTTGATAATAGCAAAGTAATGCCCCGCTACAGCGTTATAGCGATCATCATGTCGCTTGTAGCTGTAGCTGTTATAGGTAAGACTATCTACACCATGACTGCAGGTAGAACCTACTGGCTGGAAGTTGCTGCTTCTCAAAAGAAAGACAGCGTCACAGTAAAGCCTACCAGAGGTAATATCCTAAGCTGTAATGGGCAACTTATGGCAAGTTCATTACCTGAATTTAAGGTTTACATGGACTTCAACGCACTCAAAGCAGCAGGAAACGACACAGCGTTCGTCGATAGTATCAACTATATCAGCAAGGGATTGAATAACATCTTCCCTGAGAAATCAGCAGCCTACTTCAAGAAGTACCTCATGGAAGGCTACCACAAGGAGAGTAAGCATTGGGCAATATGGAACGAGCGCATAGACTATAACACATTTAAAGAGATACAGAGCCTCCCTATTTTCCACCTTTCTAAATATAAGAGTGGATTCCACTGGGATGAGTTTAACGCACGTCGTCGCCCGTTTGGCTCACTCGCTCAACGTACGATAGGTGATATGTTCGGCGCAAAAGATACAGCTCGCTGTGGATTAGAGCTTTCATACGACTCTATTCTGCGTGGTACAAATGGTATCATCCACCGGCGTAAGGTTCGTAACAAGTTCCTTGATATCACGGATACAGCACCAATTGATGGTGCTGACATCATAACTACCATTGACGTCAGCATGCAAGACTTAGCAGAGCGTGCCTTATTAGACGAGCTGAAAGACCCTAATGTAAATGGTAACGTAGGTGTTGCTATTGTGATGGAAGTCGCAACTGGTGACGTGAAGGCTATTGTCAACTTAGATAAATGTAGTGATGGCGAATATAGAGAGGTTAAAAATCATGCCGTAAGTGACTTGCTTGAGCCCGGTTCTGTCTTTAAGACAGCCTCTATTATGACCGTCCTTGATGATGGACTCGTTGATACCATGTACACTGTTCAGACTGGACCAGGTGTATGGAATATGTACGGACGAGACATGAAGGACCATAACTGGACACGTGGAGGATATGGAACGCTGACGCTGCCATGGACTTTGAAATACAGTTCAAACATCGGTGTCAGTCGTATCATTGACATGCACTACCACAAGAATCCAGAGAAATTCGTCCAAGGTATCTACGACTTAGGTCTTGCAACTGATTTCCATGTCCCTATCGTAGGCTATTCACCAGCACGAATCCGCATGCCACATAAGAACAGTCGTGGTCAGTATGACAACTGGAGTGCCACTGCTTTGCCATGGATGAGTATTGGTTACGAGACACAGATACCACCAATATCGACTCTTACCTTCTATAATGCGATTGCCAATGGTGGTAAGCTAATGCAGCCACGATTTGTAAAACAGATTGTAAAAAATGGCGAAGTCATCTATAACAATCGCCAAAGGTATTAAAAGAGCGCATTGCAAAGGAAAGTACCATCAAGAATATTACACGCATTCTGACGGAAGTTGTCTCTGAAGGCTTGGGTAAGAAGGCTGGCTCTGACAAATTCCTTGTTGCAGGTAAGACTGGTACTGCCCAGATGTCAAAGGGAGCCTTGGGTTATAAGACTGGTGGAACAAACTATCTCCTCAGCTTTGCAGGCTTCTTCCCTGCCGACAAACCACGTTACAGTTGTATTGTCTGCATACAGAAGACAGGTCTCCCAGCATCCGGAGGTGGCATGAGTGGTGTTGTATTCCACCACATTGCGGAAGGCATTATGGCACAAAGTCTGAAGCTGAATGTTACTGATGCACACGATGCTTCATCTGTAACAATCCCTACAGCAAAGACAGGCAACCTGCTTGCAACAGACTATGTGCTGAATTCTCTCGGTTTCCAAATAACGAATGGTTGGAACGGTGCTTACCCATTTGGTAATCCTATATGGGGAACAACCACCATAAAAGGAAAGTCATTGACCTTCCAAAAGGAGCAAACACCTAAAGCCGACATAGTCCCTGACGTCCATGGCATGGGTGCTCGTGACGCTGTTTACTTGATGGAGAAACATGGTATTAAAGTAATACTTACCGGTAGAGGTCGTGTTATTAAACAAAGCGTAGCACCGGGCGAGAAGGTTAAGAGGGGTATGAAATGTGAATTAAGAATGGGATAAACATTCACTTCACAAAGGCAGAACACTTCGATTACAATCATAAAGAATAAGAAAAGAAGAAAGATATGAAGTTAAGCGAATTACTCAAAACGTTAAGGTTATTGCCAGCCAAGGCAATATTGACGTTGAGATTAAAGGAGTGAACATTGATAGTCGTAAGATAGAGAACGGCCACTTTGTTCATCGCAATGAAAGGAACACAGGTAGACGGACATAAATTCATTAGCAAAGCTATTGAGTTAGGAGCCGTAGCAATCCTACTTGAAGATATGCCTGAGGAACTGAATGAAAAGGTAACATACGTTCAGGTAGCATCAACTGAGGAAGAAGCAGGAAAGGTTGCCACAATGTTCTATGGAGAACCATCACGCAAACTAAAGTTGGTTGGTGTAACTGGAACGAACGGTAAGACAACCATTGCCACCTTATTATATAGAATGTTCCGTGAGTTCGGTCATAAGGTAGGCTTACTCTCTACCGTATGTAACTATATTAATGATGAGGAAGTTCCTGCAAGTCACACTACTCCAGACCCAATAGAACTTAACTGTCTACTTGCGAAGATGGTTGAGGCAGGCTGCGAATATGCATTCATGGAGTGTTCCAGCCATGCTATCCATCAGCATCGTATAGGTGGTTTAGAGTTTGTAGGAGGCATCTTCACCAACCTTACACGTGACCATCTCGACTACCATAAGACTTTCGAGAACTATCGCAATGCCAAGAAGATGTTCTTCGACGGATTACCTAAGACCGCTTTTGCCATTACCAATGCCGATGACAAGAACGGAATGATTATGGTTCAGAACACAAAGGCAACAGTCAAGACCTATTCTATCAAACGAATGGCAGACTTCCGTGCAAAGATTCTTGAATGCCACTTTGAAGGTATGTACCTTGAAGTTGACGGTAAAGAGGTTGGCGTACAGTTCATTGGTAAGTTCAATGTGAGCAATCTGCTTGCAGTATATGGTGCTGCCATCATGTTAGGTAAGAAGCCAGAAGACGTCCTAATAGCAATGAGCACACTCAAGAGTGTTAACGGACGATTAGAACCTATCCAATCACCAGAAGGCTACACTGCTGTTGTTGACTATGCCCATACACCAGACGCACTGGAGAATGTCCTCAGTGCTATTCACGATGTACTTGATGGTAAGGGCGGACATGTCATTACTGTCTGCGGTGCAGGCGGACATCGCGACAAGGGAAAGCGTCCATTAATGGCTCAAGAGGCTGTTAAACAAAGTGACACTGTCATCCTTACAAGTGACAATCCACGCGACGAAGAGCCACAGGCTATTATCGATGATATGCTTGCAGGACTTGACACTACACAACGCAAGAAGGTTCTCACGATTACTGATCGTAAGGAAGCAATTCGCACTGCAGCCATGATGGCACAGAAAGGTGACGTTATTCTTGTTGCAGGTAAGGGACATGAGAACTACCAAGAGATAAATGGTGTGAAGCATCATTTCGATGACCACGAGGTTATCCGTGAAATCTTCGGGATTAAGTAATTCTAAAATAGAGACCCTATCGTCTATCGTAAGAACAACATAAAAGAGAAATAAAATGTTATACTATATCTTCCGTTGGCTTGACCAGTTCGGTATCAGTGGTTCTCACCTTTGGGGCTACATCAGTTTCCGTTCTATCTTGGCAATGATATTAGCACTGATTATCTCTGCATGGTTCGGAGAACGCTTCATTAAATACCTCAAGAAGAAGCAGATTACAGAGGTACAACGAGATGCACAGATTGACCCATTTGGTGTCAAAAAGATTGGTGTACCATCAATGGGTGGTATTATCATCATCGTTGCACTCTTGATTCCTGTGGTCTTGTTAGGTAGATTACGTAATATCTATCTGCTCTTGATGATTGTCACAACCATTTGGTTGGGTTTCCTCGGTGGTATGGATGACTTCATAAAGATATTCAAGCACGACAAGGAAGGACTGAAGGGTAAATATAAGATTATCGGACAAGTAACCATCGGACTCATCGTTGGCTTAACACTTTGGGCTTCTCCTGACGTTAAATCAAACATGAACCTTGAGGTTGCAAACCAGAATGGTAAAGAAATTGTTATAAAACATGAGGCACAAGCCGAAAGACACTGAAAACAACCATTCCATTTGTCAAACTGCATAATCTGGATTATTCAGAAATAGTAGGCTTTTTAGGCGAGTATAAGAATGCAGGTGGCTGGATTCTCTTCGTGCTTATGACTATCTTTGTTGTCACTGCCGTCTCTAACGGTGCAAACCTTAACGACGGAATGGATGGTATGTGCGCAGGAAACTCCGCCATCATAGGTGTCGTATTGGGTATATTAGCCTACGTAAGTAGCCATATACAATACGCAGCCTACCTCAACATTATGTACATTCCAGGCTCGGAAGAGTTAGTAGTGTTCTTCATGGCATTCATTGGAGCATTGATAGGCTTCCTTTGGTACAATGCTTATCCTGCACAAGTGTTCATGGGTGACACGGGAAGTCTTACCATCGGAGGTATCATAGCAGTAGGTGCAATCATCATTCACAAGGAGTTGATGCTCCCTATTCTCTGTGGCGTATTCTTTGTTGAGAGTTTAAGTGTTATCGTACAGGTTTGGTACTACAAGTTAGGAAAGCGTAAAGGTGTTAAACAGCGTATCTTTAAGCGCACACCAATACATGACAACTTCCGTACACAAGATAGTCAACTCGATCCAGAGTGTAAGTATCTCTTGAAAAAACCACATAGTGCAGTGCATGAGAGTAAGATTACACTACGCTTCATCATCGTGACTATCATCCTCGCTGCAATGACTATCATCACACTGAAGATAAGATAAGCACGAGGCGTGCGAGGCGTTAGCACGATATGTGTGGGGCGTTCGCACAATTGGTGTTCATACGAAACACCACACAGCTGACCACTACCCAAGAAGCGAGTAACCGTTTACTCGAAGAGAGGTAAGCAGCCAGCAAACAAAAACATTACATAAGCAAGAGTAAGGAAAGGAAAGATATATGAAAAGAATAGTAATACTTGGTGCCGGTGAAAGTGGTGCCGGCGCAGCCGTATTGGCAAAGAAAGAAGGCTTCGATGTCTTTGTTTCTGACATGTCAGCCATTAAGGACAAGTATAAGAAGATGCTTGATGACCATGGTATAGAATGGGAAGAGGGACAACACACAGAAGAGAAGATTCTCAATGCTGATGAAATCATCAAGAGTCCTGGTATTCCTAAAGAAGCTCCTATTGTTCAGAAACTTATCGCACAGGGTACACATATCATTAGTGAAATAGAATTTGCTGGTCGATACACCAACTCTAAGATGATATGTATTACTGGAAGTAATGGAAAGACCACAACAACGAGCCTCATCTATCATATCTTCAAAGATGCTGGTTACGACGCTGGTTTGGCTGGTAACATTGGTAACAGTCTTGCACTGCAAGTAGCAGAAGACCCACATGAGTATTATATCATTGAGTTGAGCAGCTTCCAGTTGGACAATATGTATGACTTCCGTGCCAATATTGCCATCCTTCTCAATATCACCCCTGACCACTTGGACCGCTATGACTACAAGTTTGAGAACTACGCAGACGCTAAGATGCGTATCATTCAGAATCAAACCAAGGAGGATAGCTTCATTTACTGGAACGATGACCCTGTCATCAAGAAGGAACTCGAGAAGTTTGATGTACATGCCGTATGCTATCCATTCTCTGAATTAAAGGAGAAGGGCAGTATCGGTTACATTGAAGAAGGACAGTATACGATTGAACAGCCTGAGCCATTCAACATGGAACAGGAAGACCTTTCGCTCACAGGACGTCACAACATTTACAACTCTTTGGCAGCAGGTATTGCCTCAGACATTAGCGGTATTAAGAAAGAAAATATCCGCAAGAGCCTCAGCGACTTCCCTGGCGTTGAACATAGATTGGAAAAGGTATGTAAAGTTGCTGGCGTACAATACATCAACGACTCTAAAGCTACCAATGTTGACGCTTGCTGGTATGCACTCGAAAGTATGCGCACACCAACAATCTTGATTATTGGTGGCAAGGATAAGGGAAATGACTATAACAGCATTAAGGACTTAGTTAAGCAGAAGTGTGCTGGCATTGTATACCTTGGCGCTGACAACAAGAAGCTACATGACAACTTCGACGACCTCGGTCTTCCTATCCGCGACACCCATTCCATGAAGGATTGTGTTGCAGCTTGTGCAGAGTTAGCAAAGCCTGGTGACACAGTTCTCCTAAGCCCATGCTGTGCAAGCTTCGATCTTTTTAAGAATATGGAAGACCGTGGCGAGCAGTTCAAGAGCTATGTAAGAGCATTGTAGGAAAAGACTTATCTGGCTAATTGGGCTAATAAGACTAAATTGGGCCTATAAGACTAATTGGGCTAATAAATCCCATAAGGAACAAAAAATAATGAAGAATAAATCTCTCAGTAACATATTCAAAGGAGACAAGGTTATTTGGATGGTCTTCTTCTTCCTATGTATCATCAGTATCATTGAGGTATATTCAGCCTCAAGTTCACTGTCGTACACAGGAGGTAACTACTGGAGCCCTATCATCTACCATTGCAGCATCCTTGTTGTTGGCATTGCTTTGATGGTGGTTGTATTAAATATTAAATGCCGTTACTTCAAACTTATCACACCGATTGTACTGGGCATGTCCATACTAATGCTTATATGGGTGCTCGTAGCAGGACAAAGTACGAATGGAGCAAGCCGATGGATTAGTTTTGCAGGTATACAATTCCAACCTTCCGAATTAGGCAAGGGTGCATTGGTATTAGCCATTGCACAGATACTTAGTGCAATGCAAACCGAACATGGAGCAGATCGAAAAGCCTTTAAATATATCATGTGGCTATCTGGTGGTATTATTCTCCTGATTCTTGGTGAGAATCTTTCCACAGCTATGCTCATTGGTTTGACCGTAGTATTGATGATGTTTGTGGGAAGAGTTCCTTTCAATCAGTTAGGCCGTTTAATCGGTTTCATCGTCTTACTTGGAGTTTTCGTCCTATCTATGGTGATGCTTGTGGGTGATGACAAGAAAGCTGAGGACGAATTATCTGCCAAACAAAACCTTACAGAACAGACGGTAGCTGCACAGCAAGAGGAATCACCCGGATTCATTGGTAAAATTCTCCATCGCGCTGACACATGGAAGGCACGTGTCAAGAAATTCTTTAGTAACGAATATGTTGCACCAAAAGACTACGACTTAGATAAAGATGCGCAGGTGGCACATGCTAACATAGCCATCGCTTCATCAGATGTCGTTGGTAAAGGACCAGGAAACTCTAATGAAAGAGACTTTCTTTCGCAAGCCTTCTCCGACTTTATCTATGCGATTATCATTGAAGAAGGAGGTATCGAAGGAGCCATCTTTGTGGCACTCCTATATATTATCCTTCTGTTCAGAACTGGAATTATAGCCAACCGGTGTGAAAATTCTTTCCCTGCTTTCCTCGCTATGGGTATCGCTTTCCTCTTGGTTACACAGGCGTTATTCAACATGTTAGTAGCTGTAGGATTGGCACCAGTTACTGGACAGCCACTCCCCCTTATCAGTAAGGGTGGTACTTCAACCATCATTAATTGCGTCTACATAGGCATAATACTCAGTGTAAGCCGTTCAGCAAAGAAAAAGAAAGAAGAAAAGAAACCTTCTGAGAAACTTTCACATGCAATAGTCTAATCTGTAGAGAAGACTAAAAAGAATGTGAAAGTTGAAAGAAGATAAAAAAAATGATTACCTTTGTAGGTTATAAAGAAGATGCAAATGGACGAAGAATTAAGAATTATCATCAGCGGTGGCGGCACGGGAGGACATATCTTCCCTGCAGTATCTATTGCTAATGCCATTAAGGCAAAACACGCAGAGGCGAAGATTCTCTTTGTGGGTGCTGATGGACGTATGGAGATGCAACGTGTTCCTGCTGCTGGTTATGAGATAAAAGGCCTACCTATCAAAGGTTTCGACCGTGCTAATAAGCTAAAGAACATTGAAGTACTTTGCAAACTTTGGAAGAGTCTTCGCATGGCTCGCCAGATAATAAAAGACTTTAAGCCACAGGTTGCTGTGGGTGTTGGTGGTTATGCCAGTGGTGCAACGCTCTATGAGTGTGCAAAGATGGGCATCCCATGTCTTATCCAAGAGCAGAATTCTTATGCTGGTGTGACCAACAAACTATTGTCTAAGCGTGTGAAGAAGATTTGTGTTGCTTACGAAGGTATGGACCGTTTCTTCCCTGCTGATAAGATTATCATGACGGGTAACCCTGTTCGTCAGAACGTCCTCTCTACCCCACTCTCTGTTGAAGAGTCACGTGAGAGTTTCGGTCTTGACCCTAACAAGAAAACGATCCTCCTCGTTGGTGGTAGCCTTGGAGCAAGAACTATCAATCGCTCAGTCATTGAACACCTTGATCTCATCAAGCAATCAGACGTTCAATTCATATGGCAAACGGGTAAGTTCTATCATCAACAGATATTGGATTCGATGAAGGGTAAGGAACTTCCGAACCTAAAGATAATGGACTTTATCAGTGATATGGGTGCTGCATATAAGGCTGCTGACCTTGTTATCAGTCGTGCTGGCGCAAGTTCTATCAGTGAATTCCAGCTTATCGGAAAGCCTGTTATCTTGGTACCAAGTCCAAACGTGGCAGAAGATCATCAGACAAAGAATGCGATGGCATTGGTCAATAAAGATGCTGCACTCTGCGTAAAGGACGTTGACGCACCTGACACTTTGATAAAACTTGCACTCGATACCATCACGAATGATGAGAAGTTGGCAAGTCTTAGTGAGAATGTTAAGAAGATGGGGCTGAAGAACTCCGCAGAGATTATTGCTGACGAGGTTATCAAACTCATTAAGGGATAAAGCTATCTTCCAATAGATAGGGTTTAAAGAAACTATCGTAGAACGCTGTCCTATCCCCAAACAAAAGAAAGAAAAAGAATATATAACACATGGAACTCAAAGATATTAAATCAGTTTACTTCGTAGGTGCAGGTGGCATCGGCATGAGTGCTATTGCTCGTTATTTCCTTCATAAAGGATTGAAAGTAGCGGGTTACGATAAAACTCCATCTGAACTTACCCACACTTTGGAGAAAGAAGGAATGGACATTCATTATGAGGAGAATGTTCAACTCATCCCTGCAGCGTGCAAAGAACCAGCATCAACGTTGGTAATCTACACACCTGCCATCCCTTCTAACCATGCTGAACTGGTTTACTTCCGTGAGAATGGCTTTGAGATTCAGAAACGTGCACAGGTTCTCGGCACACTCACCCGAACACATAAGGGGCTTTGCTTTGCTGGAACACATGGAAAGACAACGACTTCCAGTATGTGTGCACACCTTATGCACCAAAGTCATTTGGACTGTAATGCCTTCCTTGGTGGTATTTCCAAGAACTATGGCACTAATTATATCCTCTCTGACCACAGCGACTTTGTTGTGATTGAGGCAGACGAGTTCGATCGTTCTTTCCATTGGTTGCGTCCTTGGATGAGCGTTATCACCTCAACAGACCCTGACCACTTGGATATCTATGGTACAAAAGAGGCTTACCTTGAGAGTTTCCGACACTATACAGAACTCATTCAAAAGGGAGGTGCACTCATTATCCGCAAAGGATTAGAGATGAAACCAAACGTACAAGAAGGTGTTAGAATCTATGAATACAGCCGTGACGAAGGCGACTTCCACGCTGAGAACATACGAATTGCAAACGGAACTATCACCTTTGACTTCGTTTCTCCTATTGAAAATATAAAGGATATTGAGCTTGGACAACCCATACCTATCAACATTGAAAACGGTATCTCTGCAATGGCAATGGCTCAACTCAATGGTTGTACGGCAGAAGAATTACGCAATGGAATGAAGACATACGGTGGCGTTGACCGTCGTTTCGACTTCAAGATAAAGAACGACCGCCACGTCTTCCTCTCAGATTATGCGCATCATCCAAAGGAGATTCTGCAGAGTGCAAAGAGTCTTAAGGAACTCTATGCTGACAAGAAGGTTACTGCAATCTTCCAACCACACCTCTACACTCGAACACGTGACTTCTATAAGGAGTTTGCAGAGGCACTCAGTCATTTCGATGAAGTGGTATTGACAGAGATTTATCCTGCTCGCGAAGAACCGATCCCAGGTGTAACAAGCGAACTCATCTATGATAACCTCAGTCCTAATGTTAAGAAACAGATGATTAAAAAGGACGATGTTCTCGACTTTGTAAAGTCAAGAGACTTTGACGTTTTGGTTGTTTTGGGTGCCGGTAATCTCGACAATTATGTCCCAGAGATTGCAAAAATACTCAACGAGAAATAAGAAGAAAGAAAGCAAAAACTCTTAAAACAAAAGAGAGAAGATATGCACATTAAGTGGAAAGATAATTATCACTGCGCTGGATATTGTACTGGCTATTTATCTCATCATGGCAGTTACCTCATGGAACAAGCCTGATGAGAGCAAACAGCTATGTACCAAAGTGAATATCAACATATCTGACTCTAACAATGCTGGCTTTCTTACCGCAACAGAAATCAAACAAATATTAGAGAAGGTACACCTCTATCCCCTCAATAAGAAGATAACTGACATCAATCCACGCAACATTGAGGAGGCATTAAAAGTGGGACCATTCATCAATACAGCCCAGTGTTACAAGACTAAAGACGGACACGTCAACATCTATATTACTCAACGTATGCCGATTATCCGCATTAAGAGTAGCAATGGAGCTGATTACTATCTTGATGATAATGGGGGAATACTCCCGAACTCTAAGTACACCAGTGACTTGATCATTGCAACTGGCAATATAGATAATAACTTTGCACGCCTTTATATTGCTCCTCTTGCCAAGGCTATCAGTGCTGAGCCACTATGGCTGAACCAAATAGAGCAGATTAATGTCTTACCATACAGAGGCATCGAGTTAGTACCTCGTGTCGGTAATCATATCATCTTCATGGGTTACTTGCCTAAAAACAATGGTCCATGGAAGCGTAAGCATGATATAAATATCTTCGTTAAAAAGAAGTTGTCACGCTTAGAGAAGTTCTATCGATATGGTCTTTCACAGGCTGGTTGGAACAAATACTCTTACATCAACATAGAATTCGACAACCAAATCATCTGTAAGAAACGTGATGAGAAAGCCGAGAAAGAAGAAGAGGATGCATTGCTTAAGAAGGCTCAGTCTGAACAAGTAGAAGACTTACAACATACAGAAGAGGAGGAAAGAGATAAAGCCCGTAAGGAAGTGAAACGGCAAGAAGATGCCTCAGTAGGACTTACGGAATAAAAAATATCATTTTAGAGAATATAAATAAGGAACATAATACTTAACGAATATGGCAGAGTTCATAGTAGCCATTGAATTAGGCTCATCAAAGATTACGGGAATCGCTGGCAAAAAGAATCTTGACGGCAGTATCTCCGTGCTTGCTGTTGTAAAGGAAGACGCTACACAGTGTATTCGCAAGGGTGTCGTTTACAACATCGACAAGACCGGACAGTGCCTCACTGGCATCATCAACAAACTAAGAAAACAACTGAAGTATGAGATTTCTCAGGTCTATGTAGGCGTGGGAGGACAGTCTATACGAAGCGTTCGCAACGTTATCGTAAAGGATCTGCCTACTGATACCATCATTACCTCAGATATGATTAATGAGTTAATGGATGCCAACCGCAATATGACTTATCCTGACCAGGAGATTCTCGATGCTGCCACACAGGAATATAAGGTTGACAACCAGTTTGTTCTCGACCCGGTAGGTATCAAAGCCACTCGCTTGGAGGGTAACTTCCTTAATATCCTTTGGCGCAAGGCTTTCTATGATAACCTCAACAACTGCTTTGAGAAGTCTGGTATCTCTATAGCTGAGATGTACCTTGCACCTTTAGCCTTGGCTGATGCCGTATTGAGCGAGGCTGAGAAACGTGGAGGTTGTGTATTGGTTGACTTCGGTGCTGACACAACAACAGTTTCTGTATACTACAAGAACATTCTCCGTCACTTGGCAGTCATTCCATTGGGTGGTAACAATATTACAAAGGACATTGCCAGCCTACAGATGGAAGAAAAGGATGCTGAGGCAATGAAGCTTAAGTATGGTTCTGCTTTCACTGAAAATAACGATATTGACAATACATTAAAATACTCTATCGACTCTGAACGTACCGTAGAGAGCCGTAAGTTCATTGAAATCGTTGAGGCACGTATTGGCGAAATCGTTGAGAATGTTTGGTGTCAGGTACCTTCTGACTATGCCGACAAACTCCTTGGCGGTATCATTCTCACTGGTGGCGGTATGAACCTGAAGAACATTGAACGCTGTATTCGTAATACCACACACATCGACAAGATTCGCAAAGCAAACTTCGTTACACATACCATCGCTTCAAGCAATGCTGATATCACAGCTAAGAATGGTGACATGAACACAATTCTCGGTTTGCTTATCAAGGGAGAAATGAACTGTGCTGGACCAGAATACAACCCTGCACAGAGCAATCTCTTCAACAACGAAGACATTGCAGTAGCAACTCCTATTGACCAACAGCAGCAACCTTATACGCCATCATCTACAACAAGACAGGGACAAGGTATTGTTCCAACACCTGAAGAGAAGAAGAAGGCTGAAGCTGAGCGTCGCAAGCGTGAAGAGGAAGAGCGCAAGCTGCGTGAGGAAGAGGAAGCAAGAGAGCGCGAACTCGAGGAGGAGAAGCGTCGCAATAGCTTCTGGAACAAATTCTCACGTAAGGTGAAGGAGTTCGGAAAAACCATTATGAGTGAGGATGAAGAATAATCCAACAGCTCACACAGAAAAAGAACATAGGAAATAAACATAGACAACATACTGTTATGGCAGACAACAATAATAAAATGGATATATTAGACTTCGGTGACGGCGATGTAGCTGATAGCATCATCAAGGTCATTGGTGTCGGTGGTGGTGGTGGTAACGCCGTAAACCACATGTACAGAGAAGGTATCCACGATGTGACCTTCGTACTCTGCAACACGGATGCACAAGCACTCAACGACTCTCCTGTTCCTGTTCATCTGCAATTGGGTAAGGAAGGATTAGGTGCTGGTAACCGTCCTGAACGTGCACGTCAGGCTGCAGAAGAGACCAGCGAGGATATCAAGCGTATGCTCAACGATGGTACGAAGATGGCATTTATCACCGCTGGTATGGGTGGTGGTACGGGTACTGGTGCAGCACCTGTCATCGCACGTGTCAGCAAGGAATTGGGTATTCTCACCGTGGGTATCGTTACAATTCCTTTCCGTTTCGAGGGAGCTAAGAAGATAGATCAGGCGTTGGATGGCGTTGAAGAGATGGCAAAGCACGTCGATGCGTTGCTCGTTATCAACAACGAACGTCTCCGCGAGATTTATCCAGAGCTGAGTTTGCTCAATGGTTTCCGTAAGGCTGACGACACCCTGAGTGTGGCTGCCAAGAGTATTGCAGAGATTATCACCGTTCATGGTATTATGAACCTCGACTTCAACGATGTTAAGACAGTCCTCAAAGATGGCGGTGTAGCTATCATGTCAACCGGTTATGGTGAGGGTGAAGGCCGTGTAAAGCAGGCTATTGAGGATGCACTCAACTCACCATTGCTCAACGACAACGATGTCTATAAGTCAAAGAAGATTCTGCTCTCTATCAACTTCAACACTGACGACAAGGACAACCCTGGTCTGACAATGGAGGAAATGGGTGATGTGACAGAGTTCATGAACCACTTCAGCGCAGACTTCGAGTTGAAATGGGGACTTGCTATTGATCCTGAACTCGACAAGAAGGTGAAGGTTACTATCCTTGCAACGGGCTTTGGTATTGAGGATGTTGACGGTATGGGTAGCCATATCAAGAAGCAGACACAAGAGGATGCAGCACGTCAGGCAGAGGAAGAGGAGAAGGCTGCAGAGCGTCGTGACCGTCGTGATCGTTTCTATAAGGACAACAACAGCTCACAATACAAGCATCGTCCACACATCTATCGCTTTACTGCGGATGAACTCGACAACGAGGATGTTATCCTTGCTGTAGAGAACACACCAACCTATAAGCGTACTAAACAGATGATTAAGGACATCAAGCGCATCAGTAATCCTGAGCAAGATAATGAAGAAAACGAAAGCAACGAAGGCGCTGTTGAGGGCGTTATTAGCTTCGTATAATAGTTATATCAAAAATAAGAAAAGGCTGGACTCCGAAAGAAGTTCAGCCTTTTTTGATTCATCAACCTTCTTCGTTATAAGAAGAATAACCCCTTCCCTTTGGGAAAAGGCACCCTTTCTATAAGTCGCTTTACCCTTATATGCGTTCTTATTAAGCCTCCGCACCACATGTGTTAGGCGTCCGCACATAACGTGCTAAGGCTTCGCACACTCGTAGGAGAGGGCAAGACTTCTCCTATTTTGTAGTATTTTCTTTCTTACAAAGGCTCATTCCAGAAATATAATAGACCGTTGGAAGTGGCTCTTTTAGATACAATTCCACATCATATTGATTACAACTATCAGAAAGGTCATAGTCTGAAAGTGAGAAAGAACGCTTAAAAGATCTCCCCTTAAAGCTAAAATAAATATGATCTACTCTAAAAGTTGAAAAGCCATCTAATGGTACCTTGTAAATCTTTTCGGGCAGATAATACGACCTTAAAACCAGAGAGAGCCCAACTACTACCCAACAAATACATGCGTTATTGACTATAGCATCAAAGCCCTTCGATACTATCAACTTATCATATAGGATTGCCACAACCGTAACAAAAATAAAGAGTCCAATATCATAATATGACACCACCAGAAATCTCTGATAGATAACATAACATCCCATTATCAATAGCAACGAAAGGAAATTACGCAACTTACCCAACTTCGCCTTACTAAATAGTTCCTTCATTCTGACTTAATTACAATGTTAGATCTATGGATTGTAACGTAGACTCGCCACAAATACGCTCCTCACATAGTCCTAAATATTAATCAATCCAAAACAAACATCTAAATAAAAACATGTTCCCTCGGATGCGCACTTTATCAACACCTAACATTCAACACCCAACAACCAAGCCAACATTTACACATCATCATCACCCAAAACTCAACACCTAACACCCAGCACTTAACACCCAACACCTAACATCGGCACTAAATATTTTGCTAAGCAATAACCTCCACCAATCAGCCAGCACCATAGGATTGCAGCCAAGAGGAAAGGTTTAAAGCCTGCTTTCTTAAACTTATCAATACTCGTTTCAGCACCGAGTGCAGACATAGCCATTGTAAGCAGGAAAGTATCGAGGGTATTGATAAAGTCGACAAGTTCTTTTGGAAGTAAGTTCAATGAGTTAAAACCAATGACCACAAGGAAGAGGATAGCAAACCAAGGGATGTTTATCTTACGACTACCGCCAGCCTCATCGTCTCGTTCTGCAACATTCTTTGCAACAAAGAAAGCTATTACCAACAACACAGGTACCAACATCATCACACGAATCATCTTGACGATAATGGCTGAATTGCTCACTGCAGCACCCATCGCATTACCTGCACCAACGACATGAGCCACCTCATGAATCGTAGACCCTGCAAAGATTCCCATTGCATCGGGTGATAAATCAAAGACACCTGCACGATAAAGAATAGGATAAAGGAACATTGAAAGTGTACCAAAGATTACCACCGTCGCTACCGCTACAGCTGTCTTATAAGGCTTCGGACGAATAGCTCCGTCGACACCTAACACCGCTGCAGCTCCACAGATACCACTTCCACAAGCTGTCAAAAGAGCTATACTGCGGTCCATCTTCAAAAGTCTACCCACCATGACACCCAAGAGAATCGTTCCGCATACAATAATTGCATCCACAATGATAGCAGGGAAACCCACAGCCACCACGTCTTGAAAGGTCAAACGAAAACCATAAAGGATAATTCCAAAGCGCAAAACACGTTTTCCGCAGAAGGCAATACCAGGCACCCAAGTGTCTGGAAGGTTATTGCGAAGACTGTTGGCATAAAGCATACCCAAGATAATACCAACAACCATCGGACTCAACGAAAGTGCTTTCACCCATCCCATATCACCGATATAGAACGCTGCACAGGCAAACAAAGTAATCAGCAGTACACCATGAAGCATACTACTGCGCTGTTCTGTTAACTTCATAGACTTATTTTATATATAGACAAAGTTTGAAATTTTCATGCTTCGAGACCACAAAAGTAATAAAAAAACGAACCATATAAAAAAAGGGTATCGTATTTTTTTTATCACGAACAAAAGAATTTATTTTTCATGAACGAAAAATATTTCTTTTCATGAAGAAAAATTATTTTTTTTACATGAACATAATTCTCACAGAGAAGCATGTTTTTTTCTGTCTCTATAGATTTTTAACTCTTGTCAATACAGCTACAAAGCGTTACAATTTGTAACGGTTTCATTTCCTTCCTTTCTGAGACGATTCTTTAACACTCTCCAGTATGTTTGTAGATTTTTTTGCTATCTGTTAAGACAGCCATTACATCTACAACAGAAATCAAAGCATATCATTTTAAGAAACCAATAGGCATCGTAAAGCGCATTAACTAAACAGTTCGCGCATCACCTGAA
>BNJV01001108.1_pt1 | contig 60220 bp, 108 predicted proteins | sample 8540591 | NCBI WGS metagenome assembly BNJV01 (sample SAMD00202457, study PRJDB9452) | human saliva metagenome | host: Homo sapiens | reverse complement strand
AGTTTATCAAAAGCAAAGCTAATCTTCAAACAAGAGCGGTCAAAAATCCCTGGAATTACGACCGCTCTTTTCAATGAAAAATTATTCGTCTATAACTGCTTTACCAATATAACTAGATTACGATAACGTTGGGCGTAATCAATGCCATAGCCGACAACAAAATTCATCCGAGTCAGAAAAACTCAATCCATTCAGCCAGTACTTCACTTCTCCGGCGAAGGGTTTATCTAACAGTACAAATCGCCAAGCTTGCGGGATCGCATGGAATTTAATGCTGCGCACTTTTTCGAGGAACAACCCGTATCAACCAATGTCCTCAACAATCAGCACGTGTTCGTGCGAATATCGCCCTCAGATCTTTCGAAAATTTTCACATCGTGATTACTTGTCCTGCGCAACGCATGGCTTGAAGTGCGTCGCCGACTCACTGCTACCGGTGATTTTAATTTCACGCTGAATCGGCCGCGAACATAAATGAGACCACGTAAAGCCGACAACGACAATCAGTTTATCAATGAGCTAGTGATGATAAAATGCATGTGTTTCACGTTTCAAGTTCAGCTAATGCGGCTACGGACATCCGCTTCAGAAATCTAAAATATCGACGTGGTGTTTTCATGGTCTTTCGCTATAATTTGATCGTTTGCGTATTCTAGCAAAAAGGCTGAAGTTTAAACCTTCAGCCTTTTTAACCCTAACGAATTTACTTTCTACTCTGCTGTTGAAGCAACCTGCAATCGCTAAGAAACAGATGTGCGTATAGTGTGAAAGAAATCATCTGTCAATAAAATTATTATCATTTTTATAAAATTTATTAATTTCCTAGAAATTTTTCATCTTGTCGAGTAGGATTGAACCAGTTTGGATATTGGATCGATGTTCCAGCATCATCTGCTACTGCCACAATATTTTTCATATCTTGTAATTGACCAGCAATGGTAATTTGCAACTGGATATTGGATCTCGCCATTTTCCACCCAGAAAGCCTGCTGCGCCACGAGGAATAATCCCCCGTCGTCATTTAACCCTTTCCCATACATCAGTAACCAATAAACCGGTGCCCATTTGACGTAAAAGTGCGGTCAATCCCCGTTAAATTTGGTTTTCTAGCAGTTATGAATACCGCTGCATGCGGTACTTTGCATGCCCATTTTTCGCAGCTGTAACTGCGTGAGCAAACAGGTTTGCAATACGCCATCTTTGAATAATTTTCAAGATCTTTGTGTTCGCACCCCTCGCTGTCAAAAGGCGTGGGCTAAACGTTTTAGCAAATGCGAACGCTCACTAATTTGGAACCAATCTGGCAAATACTTGTTTTCCAAGATGATCGAGCAAGAAACTGGATTTGCGATAGGCTGCCACACTAATCGCGCCCGTTAAATGAGAGATTAATCCTGTTGCTACATCATTTAAGAAAATCACACGGCACTTCACGTGTCGTTAATTTTCTGTGGATTTAAACGCGCAGACTACTTTTCGCACAATCCCTGTCCCTACCCAATCTCGCTGAAGAAAGCGCATCAAACTCACGTGAAACTGTGCATCTCGTAGTCATTTTCCAGTTGACCTAGCTCGCCACCAATCACCGAACAGGATAAAGAATAGCGGCTAGATAAGTAACTTTGTAGCATGCCGTGTGTATTCCACAAACACGCACCCAGTATGCGAATTAAAAGCTTGCACCATTACTATTCACAATGGCATCGTATTCCAACGCTGATTTTTCAGCTTCTAAGCTAGTTTGTAGCCTGTTCAACATCGACACTTGCCTCATGACAAAGTCTAAATCAGGTGCTTCAAAGCCATGCTAGTTCTTTATCCGCTAGCCCCGCGCAATCATCTGGCGGTATATTTGTACAATAGCGAGCGCGGCTTCAAACTAGTGTAATGGCTTCTTCACTTAAATCTGAGGTAGATGCATTTGCCTTTTTGTTGGCCTAAATAAACAGAAATGCCTAATGCCCCATCGTTAGTAAATTCAACATTTTCAATCTCTTGCAGACGGTTGGAAACCGATAAACCACTCACTTTTGTCACACCGACTTTGCATGGTGGCGCCAGCTTTCATGGGCGGTTTTCAATCGTCAAAACTGAGCTGCATCGCAATGTTTGCTCTTGAGATTTTTAAAAGTGCGGTTAAATTTTCTGCTGTTTTCATGGTGATATCCTATTAAAATTTGCGTCATTTTATCTTATTTTGAAAGTTTATGCTAAATGCCAAATTTTTCATAAAGGTAATAGAATGGCAAAACGTAAGAAAAAGAGCCTTTGATTAGGGAAGATGAAGACCAAGAAGAGATTATTTGGGTAGTAAAAGTGAAATCAAACGCGACGCTGAGGATTTAAAAACAGCTCGGCGAGAAATTGGTGAACTTAACCAAAGCAAATCTGACTAAGGTCCCACTAGACGATAGCTTGAAAGATGCCATTGAATTAGCACAACGCCTGCAAAAAAGAGGCGCGTCGTCGCCAATGTGCAATATATCGGTAGCTCTACGCTCAATTGATGCGAGCCTATTCGTGAAGCTTTAGAAAAAGTGAAAACAAACATAATCAGCAACAAGCGATGCTGCATAAGTTGGAAATCTTACGTGATGAATTGGTTGCGAAAAGGTGATGTAGCACTGACTGATTTGTTAAATGAGCATCCTTCTGCAGATCGCCAACAATTACGTAATTTGATTCGTGCAGCACAGAAAGAGAAGGAACAAAATAAGCCATCAAAAGCTTATCGCGAGATTTATCAGATCTTAAAAACACTCATTTTAGAAGACTAAAATACGGCTATTTTTGACCGCACTTTGTGTCAAAAAGTGCTATGATTAGTTACCCTTTTAAGAAGGAAAGAACGTTATTTATGAATATTCGTTTGGAATATTATTTTAGGTGTCATCGCCTTGGCTTTATTAGGCTGGTATTATTCGCTTAATCAAGATCATGGCGATTTACAAAGCCTAATCAAAAAGCCTGATAGCCCAGAATACGTCGGTAATAAAATGGAAACGACTGTATTCTCGCCAGAAGGAAAAAAACAATATCTCGCGATTTCCGATAAAAGTGGAATATTACACCAAGACGGTCATGCAGTTTTATTTCGCCGATTAGTCTATCTTTTGATGTCTCTTTAGATAATAAAGACAAAGATACGAAAACCGATAAAATTCAATTAGAAAAACAAAATTGGAAGCTTAGCGCGAAAAAAGCAAAATTAACTAAAGATCAAATGCTCTATCTTGAAGGCGGCGTGGTTGCCGAGAGCCTTGATCCTTTATCTCGCCTGCAACGTGTTGAGACCGAAGCGGCCGTGATTAATTTAAAAACACAAGACATTACTTCCGATACACAAGTAAAAATTAACGGATTAAACTTTAACTCAAGTGGATTGAAGTTGGTCGGAAATTTACGTCAGCAAGTTGCAACTCTAAAGGAACAGGTAAAAACATATTATGAAATCAACAAACAATAAAATTCTGCTTTTAACAGCATTAATGATGACTTCTTATCTGCTTTTTGCGTTAAAGACGATACCAATAAACCGATTAATATTGTCTCAGATAATCAATCTTTAGATATGGAAAAACAGCGTAGTAACCTTTACGGATAACGTTGTGATTACACAAGGTTCCATTTTAATTAAAGCCAATAAAGTAGTTATTACTCGTCCGCCAGAAAAATTCAGGGTAAAAAGAAACTGTCGAAGCCTTTGGTAGCCCTGTTACCTTCACCAACAACTTGATGATGGTAAAGCCTGTTGATGGTAGAGCGAATAAAGTTCACTACGATTTAGGCACTGAATTCTTAACATTGACCGGTAATGCTGAATTAAAACAATTGGATAGCAAAAATTAACGGTGAACGCATCACTTATGATGTGAAAAACAACAGTTAAAAGCCAATGGTAATGGAAAATCACGTGTGCAAACCGTCTTAATTCCGACCCAATTACAACAAAAAGGTAAAAATAACCGATGTCTGTATTACAAGCTGAATTTCTCATAAAAAGTTATAAAGAGCCGAAAAAGTGGTTTCTGATGTGAGTTTAACCGTAAACTCCAATGAAATTGTTGGCTTACTTGGTCCCTAATGGTGCAGGTAAAACTACTACTTTCTATATGGTCGTCGGGTCTTAGTACGTCACGATCAAGGGAAGATTACTATTGACGGCGATGATATTAGCGTATTACCTATGCATGAACGTGCTCGTCGAGGAATTGGCTATTTACCACAAAAAGCCTCTATTTTCCGCCGTTTAACGGTATATGAAAATCTTATGGCGGTATTAGAAATTCGTAAAGATCTCACTGCTGAGCAGCGCAGAGAGAGAGCGGATGAGTTAATTGATGAGTTCAATATTGGCCATATTCGTGATAGCCTAGGACAATCTCTTTCTGGTGGTGAACGTCGTCGTGTGGAAATTGCACGCGCCCTAGCAGCAAATCCAAAATTTATTTTATTAGATGAACCTTTTGCGGGTGTAGACCCAATTTCAGTCACGGATATTAAGAAAATCATCACGGATCTCCGTAATCGTGGCTTAGGTGTGTTGATTACCGACCATAACGTACGCGAAACCCTTGATGTCTGTGAACGAGCTTACATTGTTGGCGAAGGGAAAATTATCGCGACCGGCACACCGGAAGAAGTCATGAATGATGAGCACGTTAAACGTGTCTATTTAGGCGAACAATTTAAACTATAACCTATGAAATTTACGACTCTGCTCTCCCCGATGATATTCGTCAGGGGTTTGCTTTTCTCAGCAGAAACGATTATTTGAATCTATTGCCGCTTTCGTTTGTGGAAAAACTTCACTGCTGAAAATGGTGAACAAGCTTGTTTTGAATGTTTATTTGAACGGGAAAAATTAGGTAATTCAGGGATTAGGCAATGGTGTGCTATGCCTGAAAAGCTAAAGTTACCTGCTACTGTGTCAGATAAGATCTGACGGTATTTATGCAATTAGAAACGCCTGTCGAATATGATGCCGCCGATAATAAACCAGTGGATATCGTTTTTGCTGTGCTCGTACCCGAAAAAATCACTGCCAAGAATATATTCCTGTTCTGGCGAGAAACTCAATGAAAAATTAACTGATAAAAACTTAATTAAACAACTTCGTTCAGCACAAAGTGCGGATGAAATTTAGCAAATTTTTGAATGTACCAGATCATTCAGAGGAATCTGAAGACGACACAAATTTAGATAATATTGAACCTCAAAGAGGTATAACCTAACCAACAGCCATAAGGAATCACGCAGATGGGAAATTATTATTATCAGCGATCGCTCCGGCGCTGAAAATCTGTCGCGATTACGAGGCCTTTGGAAGATATGGGCTATTATTGCGTGGATAATCTCCTCTCAGTTTACTTCCTCAACTCACCAGATTCTTTCATAAAACTCAAACGAGCTGTGCCATCAGTCTCGATATTCGAAATCTTCCCATTCAAGTGCTGATTTAGACAAAATTCTGACTGATATTCAAGCCTCTTATTCCGTCAAAATCATCTTTCCTGGACAGCGATCGTAGTACACTTATTCGTCGTTACAGCGATTCACGTCGTCTTCATCCACTTTCAGCACAAGATCTCACTTGAATCAGCGATTGATTTAGAATATCAACAACTTGAGCCTTTAATTCAACATGCTAATTTTTGATTGATACTGCACCACTTTCGCTCATCCGTTATCTGAACGTTTAAAGAAGTTTTACGCGGTAATACAGATAAAGAACTTAAATCGTGGTTGAGTCGTTTGGCTTTAAATACGGCATTCCACTGATGCCGATTATGTCTTTGATGTGCGTTTTTCTACCTAACCCTCACTGGAACGCAGACTTCGTCCCAATGACGGGCTTGATGGACCTGTTGCACAATTTTACTTGCATGATGAGGTGAATAATTTTATCTACCAAACCGCAATTACATTTGAAAACGTGGTTTACCGATGTTGAAACAAAATAACCGAAGCTATCTCACCATTGCCATTGGTTGTACGGGTGGTAAACATCGTTCTGTTTATATCGCTCAACAAATTGAGAATATTTCCAAGCTAAAAGGTAAGGATGTGAAAATTCAGCGTAAATCATGAGGAAAGAATAAAAAGATTAATCAAACCATAAAAACGCAGCGACTGCTGCGTGATAAACTCCCATATTGCTCAAAAATCTCGGGCAAATGCATAATTAACGTTTCTTTTTCCAGCCACGGTTTCATGCTGCAAACTCTGCACAGCACATCTATGTAAATAATCGTGATGCCTGTTCATGCTAAAAGGTAAAATAGCTAATATGCCAAGGCTCTCGACCCTATTTTTTTACCTTCTGGCTGACTGATAAACTGGCAAAAGCAAAACTCAAAGTGCGGTGAGATTTTCAGTGAGAAATTCACTAAGTTCAAAAGAAATAACCGCTTTTCATATTCCCAAGGTTCAAGTTGTAAATGATTGACCTTGAGGGCAAAAGATCAGGATCAAAAATATCGACTTTCTGTTCAATGATGACGACTGCCCTGGAAGCGCTGACCAACGTAAAAATGGCATGCTTTTGCCAATCATCTAACGATGCTAAATCTAATGGGTTTCCCGCATCATCATGAACCTTGCGTTCACCGTTAAATTTACCGTTCAAATGGGTGTTGACGATTCAAAATCACAAAGCTACTCGCGGGTTGCAAATTAAAGCCATTTTTGACCGCTGCTGCAATCCTTGAAAAGCTTTCATTGCCTCTACTTGCAAAAATGATTTGGAGAATAGAGGTGTAGACAAATTGATCAAATGTTCACGAGATTTGCCAGTTAACATTTCAGGCGTTAATTTCATCTTACTTGTCAATCAGATTCACTAACATTTGATGATAAATCTGTCCGCACTTTGGCTAGAGATCATCAACGTTTACTGATTTCATTCACTTTGAATCAGTTTGCATTAAGCGGCCCAGAATTCCACCACTCAGCGCCCATCAATGCAATAAAACGTCCCCGTCAGAGGTACCTGCCGCCAGTTTCTGCTTGTGGTGTAACTACTGGTTGTTTGCTCAATTGCCGTCGTTAACGCATCTAATAATTTGCCCGGTTTCAGTTAAAAATGGTTTTACCCGATAAATTCCAATCAATACGGATGTCAAGCCATGCTTTTCGAGCATTTCTGCCACTTTCTGCTTAATAATTTCGATCTGTCCTTCCGTACAATAACGTAAATTGAATTGCACATAAAAGCTCACCTGGGATGACAGTATTACTCCCTGTACTCGCATGAATATTTTCAATTTGTAAACTGGTCGGCGGGAAAAATTCGTTTGCCGTTATCCCATTGTAATGATGGTTAATTCCTGCAGAAAAGGGCGACTACTGTAGATTTGGAGTTTTTCCGCTAAATGAGGATAAGCCACATGACGATGAATACCTTGCAATGTGAGGTACCCGTAATCGAACCCCGACGACCATTTTTGACTACATCGCCTAATGTTTTTGAACTAGACGGCTCGCCCACCATGCAATAAGTGATTTTCTCACCGCGGGCCATTAGGTTTCGACAACACGTACCGTGCCATCTTTCGCGGCAGCCTCTTCGTCAGAAGTAATCAACAAAAGCAATCGTTCCATTATGATTTGGATTGGCTTTCACATATTTTCGTTGCTACAATCATCGCTGCCAATGAGCCCTTTCATATCAGCAGCACCACGACCGCACAGACATTATCCCGAACTCGGCAGAAAACGGCGGATAAAGTCCATTGCATCATCTCCCGTCGGCACCACATCGGTATGCCCAGCAAAAGCGATAACCGGCTCACTACTGCCATGCTTGCCCATAAATTTAACGTATCGTTGAAAAGGCATCCATTCAATTTGAAAAGCCGAGTTTTTCCAAACGTTCAGCAATCATTTGCTGGCAGCCCCTCATCATTTGACTAATAGAGGGCGACGGAATGAGGGTCTTGTGCCAGAAATCACTTTTTCCTTTCATAAAAACTCCTAAGAAATGACTGTTCTTTTAAGCCAAAATGCTGCGCTATATTCTTTTTCAGTTGACCAATCGATCCTTACCATCTTGCAAAATAATCGGACGTTTTAATTAACGTTGGATTTTCAGCTAATACCAAAAGTGCGGTGGATTTTTGAGAGTGTATTTTCACATTTCTCAAGATTACGCCACGTTGTGCTGCGTTTATTGACTAAATTTTTCCCCAGCCAAATTGTACTTCTGCTTGTTGTAAAATTGAGTATCTAATCCATCGACACGGTAATCATGCAATTTATAGTTTCAGCTACTATGTTCAGCTAACCACTTCAATGCTTTTTCACCGTATCGCAGTTTTTAATGCCATAAACGATAATCATATTCTCACCTCTAAAAATAAAAATCCTCAGTTTCATTTTGGAACGAGGATTTTGACTGCTACATGAATTAATCTGCAAATAGATTAACCTATACAAACTTATACATCCAAAAGAAAAAGTGCGGTGAAAAATGAGCTAGATCAAAAGTCCGGACTTATTACATAAGGACCTTTGACGATCATTGTATCGAGACTCAGTCCTTTTTAATTTTAGTTAGAACGTCTGATGACTTGCAGCAATCCAACATCCCTCACCGCATCAACGGCCTCCTCTTCGCGCATTAAATTCTCGGCCATAAAAGCATCTCTGTTTTAATCGTCCAAAGCACTCCATTGCAGCATCCAAACAGTTTCCTCTCCCTCGACTTAGCTTTTGCCATGATGCCGTGCCTCAGCAAGGAATTTGACGACACGCCATCACGATGTACCGCTAGCTCTTGGTCTAGATATGTAAAATGCCACCATTTCGTTTTCCATCTAACCGTTTAACGCGCCAAGCTTTACTTGTTTTCTCCACTTGCGCCCAGTTTGGGGAATAACTGAAAGGTATATGAGTTATCTCGTTGTTAAACAAATCGAATGCTGGGACAGTAGACTTTCATTGCCATCACTTGCTTTACGCTCGGTCGCATCACGTGCACGTCGATCTCGCTTGGTAGCGGTGAGGCATGGCGTTCCTAGATGATTAGGTGCAGCGACCAATCGTCCCTCGATACGTCGTCAATTTCACCCTGCTTACCCACTTTGAAGTTCAAGCGCTCGCATCAAAACGTTAGATTTTCTGCATGATTCACGCTCGGTAAACAGGCGTGAGACCCGCCGGTAATACATAATCGGGATGTCTGCTTTAATCGACAACTCAGCCTGTAAGCCACTTTCTCCTTATCAGAGTTTAACCTGGCATCGAGGCAAAAGAGCATGCTGCGTACTAAGAAGCCACCGCACATACCTAATAGATATTTTAGCACAGCCGACCTCAACTTTGGGATAACCTCGCTGCTGGCTGCTTTACTGAAGTCTGAGCTTTCTCAACTCCTTTAGGTAGCAACCTCCGCCCCAAGCTGTAAAATTCACGCGTAAGCTGGTCTTTACTTCTGTTTTAGGTGGCGGAGGCATTCGCACTACGCCAGGTTTCATCGGCGGTCGTCCCGATGGTTTATATGAAAGGAGTCATTTTATGCTGCTGTACCCTCAAAGCGTTTTCAGACCAGGTTCCGACTAATGCATCCAGGAGGAATATTGTAAAACGAGCGGTTTCCAGATGCTCATTTTTCCTTTTAGGATGGGTTGAAGAACCTGTAATTTCGTTGCTAGTGTAGTGTTTACCCATAAAAATCTGCACTCAATGTGTTGGAGTTGTTTGAGTCCAACTTTTTGGGGTGCAGATCAAATAACCACTTACTTTCAAAGAGGAAATTGGGAATTCGTAACCTACGCCACTTTAGCGCCATAGTTATTCACTTTAGTATCGTCACAAAGCTGCCTAAACGGTTTATATTCTAAACCCACCGTTTTGCATACACTTTTTCTGCTAATTTTATATTTGGCGCCCGCAACTCACCATAACCCACTTTGGTTTCAGAGAGCTTTTATAGCGTTGATCGCACGTTCTTCAGATTTGAAACGGTTTTGCAAGACGCAGCACCAACATAAGGTTCAATTTGAGGTTGGTATCGAAGTCATAGAATACTGTCGCACCGCAGACCTTGAACTTTAGTGCCTCGGAAGTTACCGTGATGAGTAGTAATCACTGCTACACGCATTACCTAATTTGTAGCCTACTGCATCACGAGGCTCAATTTTAGTTTTGCTTGAACCACCATTGCTTAATTTAGTTCTTGAAAGACCAAGATCACCTTCCGCATATAAACCTGCATTTGCAGTTGAAGCAACCGCTAATGCCCCGACAACGATAGCTAATAATGATTTTTCATTGGATAACCCCTGTTATTTGATTGAAAACTCACTAGAAATATACCATACTCTATATGAATTTTCACTATGAAAAACCAATTTTTCCTGACATTTTCGGCTAAATAGGCCATTTATCTCGTTGAATACGATTATGCCGACGAATCGTTAAGTAATGGGTCTGACATTCGCATTGATAAGCAAACATTTTACCCTGTACACTTTCCACATCGAATTGATGGCAAATATCAGCTGGAAGATTAAATAACTGTGTCATCACCGCTTGCCATTCCTGTCCATGCGGTTTCACCCGACCAAATACTTGATACACAATAAGATGGACTAATTCATGAGGGAATGACCTGACGAATAAATTCATCTGAGTTCTCAAGTAGCAAAGTGCGGTTAAATTTAATCTCATTTTTCTGCAAAATCAAAGCGACCCAGCCTTTACACCCGCAAGTCATAACTGATTATTGGAATAGGAAATTTCCGTTGAAAGTGATTTTCAGCGAGTTGTAATGTTTCTGCAAGCTTGCGTTGCACCTGCATTTTTAAATGCCGAAACTGAGTTTGAGATGACATCATCATACTAAGTAAAAGCAAAAACCGCTGAATTAGCGGTTTTTATCATATCTGTTAATTGCTTGTTTAGACCCTGCTGCTGCACGTAATTCTTCAGCGCGATCTACTTTTTCCCATGGGAACTGTTCACGACCGAAGTGTCCATATGCCGCAGTTTGGCGATAGATTGGTTGAATTAAATTTAACATTTTAATTAAACCATAAGGACGTAAATCAAAGAATTCACGCACTAACTCAACCAATATTTCGTTTGATACTTTTCCTGCCAAAGGTTTCTACCATGATAGAAGTTGGCTCCTGCCACACCAATTGCATAAGAAAGTTGAATTTCACAACGATCTGCAAGGCCTGCCGCAACGATATTTTTTGCCACATAACGCGCAGCATAAGCGGCTGAACGGTCTACTTTTGATGGATCTTTGCCAGAAAATGCACCACCACCATGACGAGCCGCGCCACCGTATGTATCGACAATAATTTTACGACTGTTAAGCACAATCGCCCATTGGCCCACCAATTACAAAACGACCAGTTGGGTTAATGAAATATTTTGTTTGTTGAGATAACCATTCACTTGGCAGAATTGGCTTGATGATTTCTTCCATCACGCCCTCGTAGATTTCTTTTTGTGACACTTCTTCACTATGTTGTGTAGAAGGACGACTGCATCTACACCCACGATTTTGTTATCTTCGTATTTTAAAAGTGACTTTGGCTTTTCGCATCAGGGCGTAACCATGCTAATTTTCCACTTTTACGTACGCGGCTTGTTTTCCATTAAACGATGTGCATAAGTAATCGCTGCTGGCATCAAGACTTCGTTTCATTTGTCGCATAACCAAACATAATCCTCGGTCACCCGCACCTGATCTCAATGGATTCTCACGGTCCACGCCCTGGTTAATATCAGATGATTGCTGCAATCGCAGTTTTAATACCGCACAGAATTACCATCGAACCCCATCTCTGGAGTGTTTTGTAACCAATATCACAAATCGACTGGCGAGTGAGATTTTTCAATATCAACCCATGCTGAGTAGTAATTTCACCACCGACTAACGCCATCCTGTTTTGACATAGGTTTCGCAAGCCACGAGCTTTAGGATCTTGTTTTTAAAAATTTCATCAAGCACCGCATCAGAAATTTGATCGGCAATCTTATCTGGATGTCCTTCTGAAACCGATTCAGAAGTAAATAAATAGCTAGACATGAGTTCTCTTCTTTTTGGATGCTATTGACGTATAGACGTCTCATAATACGCTATGACTAATAGCAAGCATTCCTATCAAGTATTTTTGAAATGTGACAAGAATAATCTAAGCTTTACGACAGAATTCAGCTCATTAATGCATTAAATGGGCGACAAGCGCCCATTTATTTACCTGATTTTACTTCACTCAAATCAACATTTCTTGCGCATTCGCCAAGAGCTAGTTCTGTAATTTCACTGCCACCCAGTAATCTTGCAAGAGCTGGAACTCTCTTCTTGAGAAAGTGCGGTCATTTTTGGTTTCTGTTTTATCATCAACGGTAAATTTTCTCAACATTAAATTGATGATGTCCATGACACTGCCACTTGGTAAATGGGTCACAAAGCACTTTGGCACTTTTATCGCCCAATTGACGTAATAATTTACCCACTCACACTCGCGGTTTTACCGCTAATACCAACATCGACTTCGTCAAAGATCAGCGTTGGAATCGCCGATTGATCGGATGTTAATACTTGAATCAGCTAATGAAATACGAGACAGCTCACCACCTGATGCCACTTTTTGCTAGCGGTTGTGCTTTGTTGTCCCAAATTACTACGTAAAGTAAAGACGATATTATTCTGCCCCATTTGCCGCAACTTTCAGTTAAATCTGAATTCACTTCAATGAAAAACTCGGCATTTCCATTGCAAGCTCCTTTGATAGAATGTATCACCTGTTGACTAATTTTTCTGCAGCCTACAAACGGCTTTCATGTAATTGTTTTGCCGTATGTTGCATTTTTCTCAAAGGCGGCTTTTTCTTCTAGAATCAGACGTTCTTCACTTTCTCTGAAAAATCTAAAAGTGCGGTCAATTCTGCTTTAATTTTTTGATGCCAATCCACCAACTCTTCAGGTTTCACATTATGCTTGCGTGCAAGCTGTAAAGCTTGTCCCTAAACGTTGCTCAATCTCTTTGTATAGCATCGGATCTTGCTCAATATGAGAAGCAAGATGCTGAACTTCACTTGTCGCCCTCTTGCACTTGGATGAGTGCATCATTCAACATTGTTTGAACGGAAGCATAGCGAGATTCTAACTCACTTAACTCATCAATATACTGTGTCGCACGATAAAGCATAGAGTCAATGCTCACTGTCTCATTTTTCACTGCAGTAGCTGTAAGGCTGATTGATGATAACTGTGTCAGTTGTTCGCTATCTGATAGACGACGTTGATCCTCTTCTAATTCTAAATATTCATTTGGACGAAGGGCAAACTCATCCAACTCTTCTACCTGATATTGTAAAAGTTGTTTCTTCGCTTCATTTTCAGCAACTTTTTGTTGGAAGTTTTTAACTTGCGTTTGAAGATTTTTCCACGCTCGATAATCTTCTCGCATTTGAGCGAGCAAATCATGTGATGTGCAAATGTATCCACTAACTGAAGTTGGTAGTCATTTTTCAATAATCACTGCAGCGTGCTGCCCATTAATATGAATAAGATATTGTCCTATTTCTTTTAATTGGGAAGCCGATACGGGTGTACTATTGATAAAGGCTTTAGAACGCCCATCTGCATTAATGACGCGGCGTAAAATACAATCGGAGGATTATCAGGATCTTGCACCCTTGCTCTTGCAAACCATTGATAGCGAGGGTTCGTTGGTTCAATAAAAAGGAGGCGCAGATTTCAGCTCTTTTCCTGCCCTTCTCGAACCATAGAGGTTTCAACACGCTGCCCCAAGCATAATCCCAACGCATCAATAGCAATGGATTTTCCTGCGCCGGTTTCCCCGTGATCACAGACATTCCTTTTCGCCAATTCAATCTCTAATTGACGAACAATTGCAAAATTATTGATGGTAAGTTGGTTAGCATAAAAATCTCCTTAACTGTATATCCATATATTATAACTGTTACAATATACAGTAAAGAGATTTTTAACTTTTGGATTAGAAATTTTAAGCCAGCCCTAATTTTGTGCTTAATACATTGTAATAATTATAATTTTTAGGTGTAATAGGCGCAGTTTGTGCGGGACTTTTTCAATATGAACGATATCATCAGGAGAAAAATCTAGCGCATTTTGACTATCACAGCCTAATTTCCAACTGTGAAGTATTATGTTCAGCAAAAGCTGAATTGAGATTTTACTGTCTCCATCAATTACTAATGGTCGAGAAGAAAGTGTGTGGGAACATCGGCACAAGGGCAATCGCATTTAAATTTGGCGTTAAAATCGGGCCGCCAGCGGAAAAGCGAATAAGCCGTTGAACCTGTTGAGTGGAAACAATCAAAGCCATCTGAACGCTGAGAAAAGGCAAATTTATCATTGATATAAACATGGAAATCAATCATGTGCGCAATTTTAGCGGGATGAATCACCGCCTCATTTACGGCATTACTACTGGAGATAATTTCTCCGTTTCGTTCAATTTTAGCTTCCAATAAAAAACGCTCTTCTACAAAAAATTCACCATGTTCTAAACACGCTTCGAGCTGTGCATAAGCATTTTTCGGGTCAATATCGGTCAAAAAGCCTAAGTTTCCTCGGTTAATACCAATCATTGGAATATTATATTTAGCCAAAATGCGAGCACGCCCTAGCATATTGCCATCACCACCGATTACAATCACGAGTTGAGCTTGCTCCCCAATTTCTTCAACCGTTGCTAGCACTTCTTCCGGTAAACCGAATTTTTCTCCCACCTCTTTTTCAACTAAAACTTGATATCCTCTTTCTTTCAGCCATTGATACAAGTTTTTATGCATTTGCAAATTAATATCGCGACGTGGTTTTCCCATCAAGGCGATGGTTTTAAATGATTTGACTAATTCATCCATAACTATGATTGCTCCCAAGTGCAAGCTCACCGATTTTTGACCGCACTTGAATTTAAAATTTTAGCCATTATATTACATAGCAATTCAGTTTTTGCTAAAATAGCACTAATTTTGATAAATGGAGAAAAAGATGTCAGAACAAGCACAAAAACTTAAATGAAAAATGAAGAACTTGTTGAAGAAGTTCAGCAAGAAACCAACTCAACGGAAGATCCATTAGAAGAAGCGATTGCCCGCGTACAAGAGCTTGAAGAACAATTAAAAGCACAAGTGGAAGAAACCTCTAAAAAGAGCAAGATTTATTGCTTCGTACGCGTGCGAAATTGACAATATGCGTCGTCGTAGCGAACAAGACATCGAAAAAGCGCATAAATTTGCGCTCGAAAAATTTCTCAAAAGACATTTTAAATACTATTGATAACTTAGAGCGTGCGCTTTGCAACGCCTGCCAATAAGGAAGATGAAAACATCAAAAGCCTCTATTCGATGGTGTCGAGCTGACTTTAAAAGAGTTACTCTCAACGGTTTCTCGCTTTGGTGTCGAGCCTGTTGGTGCAGTAGGGTGATACCTTTAATCCGGATCTTCACTAAGCTATCTCTATGCAACCAGCAGAAGGCTTTTGCAAGAATCAAATCACCACCGTTTTACAAAAAGGTTATACCTTAAATGGTCGAGTGATTCGCCCAGCCATGGTAATGGTTGCAGCTTAATTTCTTTTCTAAGACTTAAAAGAGCGGACGATTTTTCGTCCGTTTTTATTAGCTAAAAACCTTGATTTCAGATCAAATTTATTAAAAATAATTTGAGAATAATTATCAACAAAAACACTCTTTCCTCCCAGATTTAGCAAGGGTTTCACCTTAATTCCAACCATCAAAAACAGCAAATAACACTACATATTGTGTGTTGATCTGTTAAATAAAACTATATATAGTGCTTTCGTTTTTTTTAAAGTAGCCTATATAGGAGTCATAAAATGAATGCTTTCTTCGTGATTAAGCGTGATGGTTCACGAATTGGGTTTGACCTACAACGTATTACTAATGCAATCAGAAAAGCGGCAAGTGCGGTCAATATTGTTGATGAAATTTATATCCATGATCTGAGCCAGCGAATTAATACCGAGATTTTTAGTCACTATCAGCATGAAATTGATATCAACCAGATTCAAAAAATCGTTGAAGATCACTTAATGACAAGCAAGTATCCCCAAATTGCACGTGCTTATATTGAATATCGTCACGATCGCGACCTTGCTCGTGAAAAACGCAGTCAATTAACCAAAGAAATTGAAGGACTGATTGAACAAAGCAACGTAGAATTGCTTAATGAAAACGCAAATAAAGATGCGAAAGTTATCCCTACCCAACGTGATTTACTGGCGGGTATTGTGGCAAAACATTATGCCAAACGTCACATTCTGCCAAGAGATGTTGTTGAAGCTCATGAAAAAGGCGAAATCCATTATCACGACTTAGACTACGCGCCATTTTTTTCCCAATGTTTAACTGCATGCTCGTTGATCTAAAAAGGCATGCTTTCACATGGTTTTAAAAATGGGTAATGCCGAAATTGAACCGCCTAAATCTATCAGCACAGCAACAGCGGTTACTGCACAAATTATTGCTCAAGTAGCCAGCCATATTTATGGCGGTACAACCATTAATCGCATTGATGAAGTGCTTGCGCCTGTATGTTCAACTCAGTTTTTGAAAAACATTTGAAAAATGCTGCACAATGGCAAATTCCGGATGCGGAAGGTTATGCAAAAGCACTAATTGAAAAAGAATGTTTTGATGCGTTTCAATCCCTTGAATATGAAGTTAACATGCTCCATACGTCCAATGGTCAAACGCCATTTGTTACCTTTGGTTTTTGGCTTTAGGTACAAGTTGGCAAGAACGTTTAATTCAACAGTCGATTTTTGAAAAACCGTATTCGTGGTTTGGGTAAAAAAATCATAAAAACACCGGTCTTCCCCTAAACTGGTCTTTACCATTAAAAAGGCGTGAACCAAAACGAACAAGATCCAAACTATGATATTAAAAACTGGCATTAGAATGCGCATCAAAACGCATGTATCCAGATATTTTAAACTATGATCAAGTGGTTAAAGTCACATGGCTCATTCAAAGCGCCAATGGGTTGTCGTAGCTTCTGGGTGCTTATGAAGAAAACGGCCATGAAGTGCATGATGGGCGCAATAATTTAGGCGTAGTGAGTTTGAATCTACCTCGTATTGCCCTTTGAAGCACAAGGAAATGAAGAAAAATTCTACCGCACTTTAGATGAACGCTTAGCCCTTTGCGAAGAAAGCCTTGCTTACCCGTATTGCTCGCTTAGAAAAATACGAAAGCTCGTGTCGCGCCAATTCTCATATGGAAGGAGCTTGTGGCGTTCGATTAAAAGCTGATGATAATGTTGCGGATATTTTCAAAAATGGACGAGCATCAATTTCTTTAGGCTATATTGGTATTCACGAAACCATCAATGCACTGTATAAAACAAGGGACATATTTTTGACGATGAACAACTGCGTGAAAAAGGCATCGCGATTGTGCGTCGTTTAAAGTGAAGCGGTAAAACAATGGCAGAAAGAAACGGGTTATGCATTTAGCCTTTATTCCACACCAAGTGAAAACTTGTGCGATCGTTTCTGTCGTTTAGATACCAAACAATTTGGTGTCATTGAAGGCGTTACCGATAAAGGCTACTACACTAACAGCTATCACTTAGATGTAGAGAAAAAAGTGAATCCATACGATAAATTAGACTTTGAAATGCCTTATCCTGAATTAGCAGCGGGGGCTTTATTTGTTATGGCGAATACCCAAATATTCAACATAATCTGAAGGCACTCGAAGATGTGGGATTATAGCTACGATCGCGTGCCTTATTACGGCACTAATACGCCAATTGATGAATGTTACGAATGTGGTTTCACAGGAGAATTTAATTGCACAAGTAAAGGCTTTGTTTGTCCGAAATGTGGCAACCATGACAGTGCAAAAGTGTCTGTAACCCGACGAGTTTGCGGTTATCTCGGCAGTCCTGATGCTCGCCCATTCAATGCGGGTAAAACAGGAAGAAGTAAAACGCCGTAGTAAAAACATCTATAATGGTCGATTTCTTATTATGATAAAATAGCTCATCAAAATGAGCTATTTTTATTTCAATAAATAAAGGAAGAATCATGCCAACACTTAGTCAAATCACACAATCCATTATGCAAGACCCGACAATCAATCTTTTTACGTCACAAGGCATTGAACCGCTTTTTGCTGCACCAACGACAGCTCGCATTAATATTGTCGGACAAGCCCCTGGAATTAAAGCCCAAGAAAGTCGTTTATATTGGAATGATAAAAGCGGTGATCGCCTACGTGAATGGCTCGGTGTGGATCGCGATACCTTCTATCATTCTGGTTTGTTTGCTGTCATCCCGATGGACTTTTATTACCCTGGAAAAGGCAAATCCGGTGATTTACCACCGCGCAAAGGCTTCGCAGAAAAATGGCATCCGCTAATTCTCGCTAATTTGCCTAATATTGAGCTGACGATTCTTATTGGACAATATGCACAAAAATACTATTTGCCAGAAAATAACCTTAATGTCACTGAGACAGTTCACCATTTTCGTGATTTTCTTCCTCACTTTCTTCCGCTTGTTCACCCATCTCCACGCAACCAAATTTGGCTCAAGAAAAATCCATGGTTTGAACAAGAGATTGTGCCAACATTGCAAAAAGCAAGTGAAAGCGATTTTATCTCGTTAAACCAATATTCCACTCATAAAGTGCGGTCAAAAATCAGGAGGTTTTTGACCGCACTTTTGCTTTAATACTAATCAATTTTTAGTATGCATTATTTTCTGATTAATTACTCTTGTGCTACAATCAGCGGCCATAAAAATATAAGGAGAAAATATGCAATCAATCCCGTCACCAATTCTCAACGAAAAGCATGGAATAAACAAACCATTATATTCCTTTTCTTGATGTCGCGCTCTTTTTTTATTTTACTTAATACCCTTCCTTTTTGAACCTGCGGCGAAAACAAAGGATTATCTTTTACTCGCGTTTGTAGCTATTCTATGGCTCACCGAAGCCGTCAGTGTAACGATCACTGCATTGTTCAGTGCCCATTTTATCTGTCCTGTTAGGATTGGCTAATAGTCGTGAAGCGCTTGTTGCCTTTTGCGGATCCGACCATTTTCTTATTCTTTGGTGGTTTTGCCTTGCTACTGCATTAAATGTGCAAAAATTGACAAAAATGATTTCTAATAAAATCATGCAATTAGCGAAAGGTCGTCTCTTTGTTGCGGTGCTTTACCTCTTCTTAGCAACAGCATTTTTATCTATGTGGATGAGTAATACGGCCACGGCGGCGATGATGATCCCGCTTTCAATGACCATTTTAAGTCAGTTAGACCGTAATAAAGATCACAATACTTACGTATTCGTGTTATTAGGGATTGCCTATAGTGCCACCATTGGCGGGATGGGAACACTTGTGGGAAGCCCACCTAATGCGATTGCAGCCTCCCAACTTCATTTAGGTTTTGCTGACTGGTTAATGTATGGCACGCCAGTGATGTTAATTTTATTCCCGCTTATTATTGGTTGGTTATATATTGTATTTAAACCCAAATTAGGCCTTCGTTTTGCTGCTGAATTTTGAAAAAAATTCACATGACCAAACAACGTATTTTAACGTTGGTCATTTTTATCACCGTAGCGATTCTTTGGATTTTTGGTGGATACCTTAACCCTATTATTTCTCAATTATTAGGCTTACCAAAACCAATTGGTAGTTTTGACAGTATGGTGGCGCTCTCCGCAGCGATTGTCATTTGTGTAACGGGTATCGCAAGTTGGAAACAAGTGCAAGAAAAATACAGAATGGGGCGTGCTATTCCTCTTCGGTGGCGGTTTAACCTTAAGTTCTGTATTGACTCAGTCTGGTGCAAGCAAAAATCATGGCAGATGGTATTGTCTTCATTATTGAAGGTGGCCACTACTATGTGATGGCATTAATTGTTGCGGCCTTTATCGTCTGTTTAACTGAGTTTACCTCAAATACAGCAAGTGCAGCTTTACTGGTTCCAATCTTTATTTCTATCGCACAAGCACTGAATATGCCACCACTTGGTTTTGCAATGATTATCGGTCTAGGGGCATCTTGTGCCTTTATGATGCCGGTCTGGGTACACCACCAAATGCGATTATGTACTCGACAGGGTTTTGTTAAACAATCCGAAAATGATCCGCGTGGGTAAATTTATTGATTTAACCTGTATGCTAATTATCGGGACAATTGCTTATATCTTCTGGATGTAACCTTTAAAACCTAATAAGTGCGGTTAAAAAACAAGATGATTTTTAACCGCACTTTTTTATTTTCTTTACGCAAACGTTTGCGGTAAATGAAAATTAACGTATAATTCGCACAATTTTTTTACTTAGGGAAACCAAATGAATAATAACCTGCTTTATACGGTGGAAGACAAACCACCTTTCGGATTGAGTTTACTCCTTGCCGCACAACATTTACTTGCTGCACTAGGGGAATTATTGCCGTACCATTAGTCATTGGTAACGTCTTAAAATTACCTACCGAAGACACCATTACGCTAGTGAATGCTGCACTTTGATTTCTGGTGTGGTGACCGTTATCCAATGTAAAGGATTAGGGACCTATGGGTATTCGTTTACCAAAGTGTAATGGGGACCAGTTTTACTTTCGTTGCTGCTGCACTTGCCATCGGTTTCAGTGAATATGGCATCGCTGGTATATTTAGGGCTCTTCTCTCATTGGTTCCTTAGTGATGATTATCGGCAGTTTCTTTCATGCCGTATATTCGTAAATTGTTCCCACCACTTGTGACAGGGGACTGTCGTCATGATGATCGGCTTAAGCCTCGATTCCTGTTGCCGTTGACTGGTTTGCGGGTGGTCAACGTGGTGATGCAATTGTGCGACGCCAGAAAATTTAATGATGGCGAGCTTTTGTATTTGAGTGATCGTGGTCGCCCTCGTGCAATGGGGTAAAGGGTATTTTCTCTGCAGCCGCCATCGTTATTGGGATGATGACTAGGTTATATCGTCTGTTTAGCGATGGGCTGGGTGAGCTTTGAAGGTGTAAAACAAGCACAAACTTTTGCGATTCCACAACCTCTACACTTTGGTTTAGCCTTCCCTATTTCAGGCATTATCGGTATGTCTATCGCCTATTTAGTGACGATCGTTGAATCAAGCGGTAACTTCTTAGCACTAGGGTAATGCCACCAAAACCGAAAATCACTGGCAGACATTTACGCGGCGGGGTTTTAGCCGATGGTTTAGGATCAGCCTTAGCCGCCATTATGTCTACCACGCCATTCTCTTCATTCTCACAAAATATCGGCGTGATTTCCTTAACTGGCGTGGCAAGTCGTCACGTGGTTGCGCTAACCGGTGTACTTCTAGCGCTAGCGGGCTTATTCCCTGTATTCGGTGCATTAATTGTATCAATTCCATTGCCAGTATTAGGCGGTGCAGGCTTAATGATGTTCGCGATGATTATCGCTGCGGGTATCAAATGTTGGATAAAAGTGGCACGTAGCAAACGCAATGGTTTAATTATCGCGATTTCTATTGGCTGTGGCTTAGCGGTGACAACTCGTCCAGAATTGCTTGATAAATTACCGCACTTTTTTTCAAAGAGTGCTCGGTTCAGGCATTACCGTAGGCTCATTACTTGCCTTAATTCTTAACCTCGTGCTTCCTGAAGATAAAAGTGGAAGAAACAAAAAGAATAAAAAAATAGATAGCGAATAAGGGCAGATTAACACTGCCCTTTTCTTTTCCTGTAAAACATTTCTAAAACTGACCGCACTTTGTTAAAATCAGGCATCATTTTTCCATTTATCAAGGAATAAAAAAATGGCAGATTTACCTTTTTTTAGTTGAACTCAACGAACAAAAATCTTACTGAAACGTTGCAACGTTCTGTTGAAACCCCACTTGTCATTAACTTTTATGCGCCAAGCCATAAAGAATCAGCTGATTTTGCAACAGTCCTACAACGTGTTGCAGAACAACATCAAGGACAATTTATCCTCGGCTTAGTCAATTGTGAAACAGAGCAAAATGATTGCTGCACAATTTCGTATTCAAGCGTTACCAACGACCTATCTTTTTCAAAGAGGCACAAGCATTAGATGCGTTCCCTGGTGCATTAGATGAAGCCAGCTTATTGCAACGTTTGAGTGCGATTTTTGCCAAAAGAAGAAGATTTAAAATTCCAAAAAGCCTTGGATTTTTTTACAAGTGGAAGATTACAACTCCGCCCTTCCATTACTGAAAGAGGCCTGGGAGCTTTCAGATAAGAAAAACAGCGATGTGGCATTACTTTATGCGGAAACCTATATTGCCATGAAAAAACAGAGCCTGCGGCAGATATTTTAGCGCAAATTCCGATTCAGGATCGTGATAGCCGTTGGCATGGATTACAAGCGCAGATCGAGCTTTTAATTAAAAGCCGCTGATACGCCAGAAATTCAGCAATTACAAGCGGATTATGCGAAAAATCCAACGCCTGAAATTGCGTTGAAATTGGCAGTTCAGCTACATCAAGCTAATCGAAACGAAGAAGCATTGGACTTATTATTTAGCATTCTTAAACAAGATCTTTCTGCGGAAAATGGTGAAGTGAAACAACAGTTTTTATCTATTTTATCAGCCATTGGCAATGCGGATCCTATCACCAATAAATATCGCCGATTGCTGTATTCATTGCTTTACTAATACGATCAACTATTTTTATGCATGAAGGCTTTATAATGGACTAATTCCAAAAGCCTCATGCTTTATTTTATAAACAAAGGATTCTTTATGTCAGACGTTAAACACAGCAAATTATTAATTTTAGGTTCAGGCCCTGCAGGTTATACCGCCGCTATTTATGCCGCACGTGCAAACTTAAAAACCTGTTTCTAGTGACCGGTCTTCAACAAGGGCGGGCAACTTACTACTACGGATGAAATTGAAAACTGGCCAGGTGATTTTGAAATGACAACCGGCCCTGGTTTAATGCAACGTATGTTACAGCACGCTGAAAAATTTGAAACGGAAATCGTGTTTGATCATATCAACAAAGTCGATTTATCTTCTCGTCCGTTCAAACTTTATGGCGATATGCAAACCTTCACATGTGATGCATTAATCATCGCAACAGGGGCATCAGCACGTTATATCGGATTAGAATCTGAAACCGCTTATAAAGGCCGTGGCGTTTCAGCTTGCGCAACCTGTGATGGTTTCTTCTATCGCAATAAACCGGTTGCCGTTGTCGGGTGGCGGAAATACCGCAGTTGAAGAAGCACTTTACTTAGCTAATATTGCGTCTGAAGTACATTTAATCCACCGTCGCGATAGCTTCCGTGCAGAAAAAATCTTAATCGATCGCTTATACAAAAAAGTCGAAGAAGGCAAAATCGTGCTTCATACTGACCGCACTTTGAATGAAGTGTTAGGCGATAATATGGGCGTAACCGGTGTACGTTTAGAAAACGTGAAAACCGGCGAAAAAGAAGACGTGAAATTAGACGGTTTTATTTATTGCCATCGGTCATGCGCCAAATACTGAAATCTTCCAAGGTCAGCTTGAACTTAAACAACGGTTATATCGTCGTTAAATCAGGGTCTTGAAGGCAATGCAACAGCAACCTCTGTGGAAGGCGTATTTGCTGCAGGTGATGTGATGGATCACAACTATCGCCAAGCGATTACTTCAGCAGGGTACAGGCTGTATGGCTGCATTAGATGCTGAACGTTATTTAGATGCACAAGAATAAAGTCAAATTTCCTTATTTATTTGTCGCGTTTAGCCAAGAGGGGTTAGCACGGATGATTTTAAAGAGTCAATTTTTGTATCAATAAACTCCACCCTTTCAAACTCCCTCTCAATAGAGAGGGAGACCTTTTTAAATATTAACTCTACAAATCTATGGACAAACTTCGCCAAAAATATTTACAAAAATGGCTTCGTGCGCAGCAACAACCTATTAAAAAATTAATGCGCACCAATATTGCCCTTGCCACACTTTCCTCCTTAATTCTTGTGGCTCAAACCTATTTTCTTGCGACATTGCTCGACAAGCTCATTATGCAACATGTCGATCGTGCTGAACTGGTTCCCTATTTTATTGCATTAATCATTACTTTTTGCTTTGCGTGCGGTCATTTTATGGCTGCGCGAAAAAATTGGCTTTAAAGCAGGTCGATTACTACGCAATCATATGCGCCAAAAAGATCTTAGACAAAATCCATCAAGTTGGGCTGCAACCATCAATAACAAACCAGCCGGTAGCTGGGCAAGTATTATGCTTGAACAAGTGGAAAATCTGCATAATTTCTATGCGCGTTTCTTACCACAACAAAGTTTGTCTGCCATTGTACCAATGGTGATTTTAATTGCTGTATTCCCACTCAACTGGGCGGCTGGACTGATTTTGATGATCACTGCACTCGCTTGTGCCTATTTTTATGATTCTAGTAGGGATTGCGGCAGCAGATAGCAGCCAAAAATATGGCTACCCTTTCTCGCTTAAGTGCTCAATTCTTGGATCGCTTACGTGGTTTAGAAACCTTGCGTCTTTTCAACCGCACTTCAGAACAAACACAACATATTGAAAGCACAACGGAAGACTTCCGTGAAACGACCATGGCAGTACTTAAAATGGCGTTTCTCTCTTCTGCTGTGTTAGAGTTTTTCACCTCCATTTCCATTGCTTTAATGGCGGTGTACTTTGGTTTTAGCTATTTAGGCCAAGTCGAATTTGGTACTTATGGCACCACGCTAACCTTATTTACCGGCTTTTTCTGCTTAATTCTTGCGCCAGAGTTTTATCAACCATTGCGTGATCTCGGGACTTACTATCACGATCGTGCAGCTGGTATTGGTGCAGCTGATGCCATTGTCGATTTCTTAGAGGCAGATTATTTAATTGCACATCAAGGCAATGAACAAATTCCAGCACAAAGTGCGGTCGAAATTCAGGCTGAAAATTTAGTAGCGCTTTCTCCACAAGGTCAACCATTAACGAAGCCTCTTTCATTCCATATTCCGAAAGAAAGCCATATTGCTCTTGTCGGCCAAAGTGGCGCAGGAAAAACCTCTTTAATCAATGTATTACTGGGTTTCTTGCCTTATGAAGGCAGCTTAAAAATTAACGGTGTAGAACTTAATCAAAGCCGTTTAAGCGACTGGCGTAAACAAATTGCATGGGTCGGTCAAAACCCATTACTGCTACAAGGTAGCATCAAAGAAAAATCTACTTTTAGGGTGATATTCAAGCAACTGATGAGCAAATTGAGCAAGCCTTGATTTCTGCTCAAGCGAAAGAGTTTACCGATAAATTAGGCTTCGATAGCGAAATTAAAGATGGTGGGATGGGTGTATCCGTAGGCCAAGCTCAACGCTTAGCTATCGCACGCGCTTTACTACGCAAAGGCAATTTATTATTACTTGATGAGCCAACGGCTAGCCTAGATGCTCAATCTGAAAATCTGGTACTTGCTGCTCTTGCAGAAATGAGCCATAACCAAACCACCTTAATGATTACACACCGTATTGAAGATCTAAAACAATGCGACAATATTTTTAGTGATGCAAGAAGGTGAAATTGTTCAACAAGGCCATTTCAACCAATTAAAAGATCAAGGCTTCTTTGCCGAATTATTGGCTCAACGAAAAGAGGATATTCAATAATGCATGCTTTACTTCCCTTTTTACGTTTATTTAAATTCGCCAAGTTGCCTTTATTTTTAGGCTTGGTTTTAATGATCACAGGCCTAGCATCCAGTATTGGCTTGCTGACCACATCGGGTTGGTTTTTAGCGGCAACGGCATTGCTGGGTCTTGGCACGTTATTTAATTTCTTCTATCCATCTGCTTCTGTGCGTGGGCTTGCATTAGCCGTACCCTTTTTCCGCTATTTTCGAAAAGTTGGTGACTCACGATGCGACTTTCCGCATTTTAGCTAAATTACGGGTACAAGTTTTTGAGAAGATTATTCCATTAAGTCCCTGCGGTGTTAAATCGCTACCGTAACAGCGATTTATTAAACCGCTTAGTGTCTGATGTGGATACCCTCGATAGTCTTTATCTTCGCTTAATTGCGCCATTTTTATTACGGCTATTTTTTTGTGATTCTAGCCATGTGTATTGGCCTAAGTTTTCGTCAATGTACCTTTAGCCTTAGGGTCTAGGTGTGAGTCTGCTTTTATTGGTATTGGTTATTCCAACCGTTTTCTACCAACTGGGTAAAAAATTCGGTGATAAACTCGTGTATTCACGCGCACTTTATCGCACACAATTCCTAGAATTTATCCAAGCGCAAGCTGAATTATTGCTCTTTAATGCTGAAGATAAATTGAAAGATAACATGGCTAAAAACTGAAGCTAACTGGCAAGCAGACCAACAAAAAGAAGCCAATTTAAGCGGATTTTCAACCGCACTTTCACTCTTCTTAAATGGTTTGATTATTGCCGCAATGTTGTGGTTTAGCTCACAAGCGGAGTTTGGTAACGATGAATACCGTATGGCATTTATTGCGCTATTCACTTTTGCGGCCTTAGCCTCATTTGAAATCTTAATGCCATTAGGGCTCGGCATTCTTACATATCGGGCAAGTAATTGCGTCAGCTGAACGCGTGACAGATATTATCGAACAACAACCATTAGTAGCTTTTAATGGCAAAGCGGAGTTCGATCAAAACGCTACTACATTAATTGAAGCAAAAGATCTTTCTTTTACTTATCCTGAACGTCAAAATCGTGCTTTTAGAAAAACCTGAATTTAACCATTCAAAAAGGCAAAAGTCGCAATTTTAGGTAAAAACAGGTAGCGGAAAAATCCACGTTATTACAGCTTTTAGTGCGTAATTATGATGCCAAACCAAGGAGAATTATTCCTTGCAGGTAAGCCAATTGCTGATTATGCAGAAGACACATTACGCAGCCAATTCTGCTTTTTAACACAACGTGTACATGTATTTAGCGATACACTTCGTCAAAATCTGCAATTCGCAAGTGCGGTCAATATTCCTGATGAAAAAATGATCGAGGTGTTAAATCAAGTTGGTTTAGGCAAATTGTTGGAACAAGAACAAAGGCTTAGATATTTGGTTAGGTGATGGCGGCCGTCCACTATCTGGTGGAGAACAACGTCGTTTAGGCTTGGCACGTATTTTGCTTAATGATGCGCCAATTTTATTATTAGATGAGCCAACCGAAGGTTTAGATCGCGAAACTGAACGCCAAATTCTGCGTTTGATTCTTGCCCATGCTGAGAAATAAAACCTTAATTATGGTGACTCACCGCTTAACGGCGATTGAGCAATTTGATGAACTTTATGTGATTGATGAAGCGAAGCTAATTGAAAAAGGCACTTACGCAGAATTATTGCAATTAGAAAAAGGGTTCTTCTAAAACAATTAGTGGAGCGGTGTAAAAATAAGAAAGGATAAGTTGGGTGAAATCTTCCCAGCTTATTCTCGGCACACTAGAAATTCCGACTTTGGCTGCTTTCTTCCGAACCTGACCGAGTAAACCAGACACCGTTGCGAGAGACCGAGAAGATTTCCATTGATATCGCAATGCGATTAGGTGGGCTATTATGCAAGAATTGGCCCTGTATTGCAAAGGTTAATTTATCAATTCAGTGAATTTGACGAGAAAATCAACCGCACTTTTAAGGTAAAACCATGAACTATCTCCAATACTACCCTACCGATGTTGTAAATGGCGAAGGCACCCGTTGTACCCTTTTCGTTAGCGGTTTGTACGCATGGTTGCCGTGGTTGCTACAACCAAAAGAGCTGGTCTTTTGATAATGGCGTATTATTTGATGAGGCGATGGAACAACAAATCATCAATGATTTAAAAAGATACGCGCATTAAACGTCAAGGGCTCACCCTTTCCGGTGGAGATCCGATGCATCCTCGTAATGTTGAAGCCTTACTTCCTTTTGTACAACGTGTAAAAAAAGAATGTCCTGATAAGGATATTTGGGTGTGGACGGGTTATAAATTAGATGAACTTGATGATTATCAACGTCAAATGTTGCCTTATATTGACGTGCTCATTGATGGAAAATTTATACAAGAACAGGCTGACCCAAGCTTGGTTTGGCGCGGTTCAGCCAATCAAGTGATTTATCGTTTTAAGGTTTAACCGAATAAGGTTAAGCTATTCTGCCAAGTCATTTCTTTAATTACTTCAGCATTTTCACTTCTTAAACGGCATAACGCCTCAAAGGTGTGAACTATCCGCTCTGGTCGATTAGGTTGCCCTTGAAAGCCAAACACCGGCATATCTGGTGTATCCGTTTCTAACACCAACGCTTCTAATGGTAACTTCGCAATCGCCTGGCGTGTTTTATTCGCGCGTTCATAAGTAATGGTACCGCCTACGCCAATTTTATAGCCTAAATCCACAAATCGTTTTGCTTGATCATAACTTCCTGAAAAACCATGCACCACACCACATTTTGGCAAATTGGCTTGTTTTAAAAAGCGAAATAATTGCTCATGGGATTTGCGGCTATGCAAATTAACCGACAGATTGTATTTCTTCGCTAAATAAAGCTGACTCTCCAGAAAGTGCTGTTGTTTTTGCCATAATTCATCCGTCAATAAATCTGGAATCGCACATTCTAAGCCAATTTCTGCTACGGCTGTACAATTTTGATCACGTACAGATAGCTGCCGCATCCAATATCTCTAAATCATGCTCTTGATGCTCTTTGATATAAAGAGGATGCAACCCAAGCCCACAATAAAGATGCTCAGAGAAAAGTGCGGTCATATTTTGAATCGTTTTAAAATCCGACTCTTTTACCGCCACAATCAAGATTTTCTGCACATCAGCTTGCTTAGCGTTATCCACCAGCTGAGCTAATGGCTCACCAGTGTCATGATGAAGATAATCGAGGGTGGGTATGAGTATCGAAGAAAGGCATCGCGTTATTTCACTTAAGAAAAAGGTGTGTAGATTACGCATCCACACACCGAATTGATTATTCTACAGAAACGGATGTAATCACAACATCTTCTGTTGGAACGTCTTGGTGGAAACCTTTATTACCGGTTTTTACTTTCTTGATTTTATCAACCACATCCATCCCTTCAACCACTTCACCGAATACGGCATAGCCCCATTCTTGTACCACTTCACGGCCAAACATCTCTTTTTGAACGGTAGTTTAGAAGTCATTATCTGCCACGTTAATGAAGAATTGTGCTGTTGCAGAATGTGGATCAGAGGTACGCGCCATGGCGATTGTGCCACGTTTATTGCTTAAACGATTATTAGCTTCATTTTGGATCGGTGCGTTTGTTGCTTTTTCACGCATTCCGCTTTCCATACCACCGCCTTGGATCATAAATCCATCAATAACACGATGGAAAATTGTGTTATTATAGAAACCGTTTTTACAATAATTTAAAAAGTTTTCTGCGGTGATTGGCGCTTTATCAAAATCAAGTTTAATTTTAATATCGCCAAAATTTGTGTGTAATGTAACCATGTTGTTTTCCTCTTGAAAATTAAGGCATTCATTATTCCACAAATGGCGAGAAAAGTGCCACCATGAGCAGAAAAAAAGTGCGGTCGTTTTCCAACCAGTTTTAAGAGAAAAAATATGTTAAAGATCTTTAATACCCTCACTCGAGAAAAAGAAGTGTTCAAACCTATCCATGAAGGAAAAGTGGGTATGTATGTATGCGGCGTGACCGTTTACGATTTATGCCATATTGGCCACGGCCGTACCTTTGTGTGTTTTGATGTGATTGCTCGCTACTTACGCTCTTTTAGGCTACGATTTGACTTATGTGCGTAATATCACTGATGTGGACGATAAAATCATTAAGCGAGCATTAGAAAACAAAGAAACCTGCGATCAACTTGTAGATCGTATGGTGCAAGAAATGTATAAAGATTTTGATGCGTTAAACGTACTACGTCCCTGATTTTTGAGCCTCGTGCGACGCATCATATTCCTGAAATTATTGAGATTGTGGAAAAAAACTGATTGCACGTGGTCATGCTTATGTTGCAGACAATGGCGACGTGATGTTTGATGTGGAAAGCTTTTAAGGAATACGGCAAATTATCACGCCAAGATCTCGACCAATTACAAGCCGGTGCACGTATTGAAATTAATGAAATCAAGAAAAAAATCCAATGGATTTCGTGCTTTGGAAAAATGTCAAAGAAAACGAACCAAGCTGGCCATCGCCCATGGGGCGCAGGTCGTCCAGGTTGGCACATTGAATGTTCGGCAATGAACTGCAAAACAACTTGGTGAGCATTTTGATATTCACGGTGGCGGTTCTGATTTAATGTTCCCACACCACGAAAAATGAAATTGCCCAATCTTGCTAGTGCTCATGGTGGTCAATATGTGAATTATTGGATCCATTCCGGCATGATCATGGTAGATAAAGAAAAAAATGTCGAAAATCCCTCGGCAACTTCTTTCACCATTCGTGATGTATTAAACCACTACAATGCAGAAGCGGTGCGTTATTTCTTACTAACGGCACACTATCGCAGCCAACTCAATTATAGTGAAGAAAACCTGAATTTAGCACAAGGTGCATTAGAACGTTTGTACACCGCTTTACGTGGCACCGATCAAAGTGCGGTTGCTTTTTGGCGGTGAAAAAATTTTGTGGAAGCCTTCCGTGAAGCAATGGACGATGATTTCAATACGCCGAAACGCTCTTTCTGTCTTATTTGAAATGGCGCGTGAAATCAATAAATTGAAAACTGAAGATGCAGAAAAAGCCAATGGTCTTGCTGCGCGTTTACGTGAGATTAGCGGGTATCTTAGGTTTTACTTCAACAAGATCCAGAAAAAAATTCTTACAAGCTGGTTCTGACGATGATGAAGTCGCAAAAATTGAAGCGCTCATCAAACAACGAAACGAAGCGCGTGCCGCTAAAGATTGGGACTGCTGCAGATGCGGCACGTAATGAACTCACGGCAATGGGGTATCGTGTTAGAAGATGGCGCCAACGGCACGACGTGGCGTAAACAATAATCTCATCTTTTGATACAAAAAAACTGCGGTCACATTGACCGCAGTTTTTCTTTCAAACTTAAATCATTACATTCTAGCTTTTCCCATTGTTTTTTTGCTTTTTCTGCATTTCTTTTGCTTTCATTTCTTTTGCTTTCATTTCTTTTGCTCATTTCTTCTGCACTTCATATTATCCATTTTTCAAACTCAAGGTGTAGCTATTCCGCTCAACCTTCATTCAGGTAACCCAAAGTATGAGTCGCCGAGGTAACTGTTGGGATAATGCTCCCAATGGAGCGTTGGTTCCGCAGCTTTAAATATGAATGGATGCAAGAGGGCGACTATCTAACCTTGGGGCAAGCGATGGACGATGTGGGAGCTTATGTGATGTATTACAATTTTGTTCGCCCACATCGTTACAATCAAGGTTTGGCGCCTGTTTTAACAAAAAACCTATCGGGGACTGTTGAATTAGCTGATCACTACATTAATCAGTAAAAGATAAAAGGGCGAAGATTATTAGAATCTTTGCCCTTAATAGTTATCTGCATTTTTTTACAAAAATAATATTTTTCAATTTTTGAAAAAAGTGTAAGAAAAAAAGGCTTATCTCCGACTAATAGAATAACTAGGAAGCATTTCCTACCATAATGAACTAAATAGTTTCATAAAATAGGTAATCAATCAGAGGAAAAAATGAAAGATTGTAAGATGCAAGGTATCAGCAGCGGCGTGAGTTTATTGATTTTACGCTTTTTTCTTGCGTGGGAATTTTTAGAGGCAGGGGTTAGAAAAATGGAATGGTCAAAATTGGTTTTACTGAAATACAAGATCGTTTTCCTTTTCCATTTAATCTTATTCCAGCCGATATTAATTGGCACGTTGCAATGGGATCTGAATTAATTTTCCCATTCTTGCTGATATTTGGGGTGCTAACACGTTTTAGTGCATTAAGTTTAACGATTTTAATCTCTGTCGCGTGGTATAGCATTCACGCCGATTCAGGTTATAACGTTTGTGATAATGGTTATAAATTACCCTTAATTTATGTGGTAACTTTATTAATCTCTAATTACGCAGGAGCAGGGAAACTCTCTTTAGACACGCTTATTAAGAAGGTTTATCCAACTAAAAGCTGGTTGAAATTCCTCTAACTATATATTCAATATCAAATTCTAGGAGATTTAAATGAAAAAAATTATCCACTTTGAGCCGCATTAGCAGGAGCATTAACGATGACAGTAGCTACTGTTGCACACGCTGAGCCAAAAATCAAGCAGTACAGATAAGCTGCAACACCTTGTGTGGTGATAAATGTGTGAAAACAAAAAGCTGCAGAAGGTAAATGCGGAGAAGGCAAATGTGGTGCAAACGAAACGAAAGCCGCAGAAGGTAAAATGTGGTGAAGGTAAATGTGGTGAGCAAACCAAAAAGCTGCAGAAAGGTAAATGTGGTGAAGGTAAATGTGGCTCTAAATAATCGTATTTTAAATCTAGATGCCATACATAACACTGGTGTAAATTTACACCAGTGTTGTATTAAAAGGAGTAAATAATTATGTTACAAGGTGCAGGATTAGGGTATCGTCGAGATTTAGCTGATGATGAAATTTATCATCAAATAATGCGATTCAGTTTATGGAAGTTGCTCCAGAAAAATTGGGTAAAAATGGGAGGAGCTGCTCGTTATAAATTTGATCAAGCCGCTGAAAGATATCCACTTGCGGTACACGGACTATCACTTTCATTAGGCGGGCAAGCACCACTTGATCGCTGAGTTATTAAAAAATACTAAAGCATTAATGACTCAATATAATTCGACATTTTCTGAACATTTGAGTTATTGTGAATGTGAAGGGCATTTATATGATTTATTACCTATGCCATTTTACTGAAGAAGCTGTAAAACACGTAGCACAGAGAATCCAGCTATGTGCAAGATTTTTAGGATTACAAATTTCATTAGAAAATACCTCTTATTATTTACACTCTCCCACCAGCACAATGAATGAAGTAGAATTTTTTTAAATGCTATTGCACAAAGAAGCGGATTGTAGTATTCATTTAGATGTGAATAATATTTATGTAAATGGCATCAATCACGGTTTACTTGATCCTTATGTTTTTTAGATCGAGTAGATGTGAAACGTGTCAATTACATTCATATTGCAGGACACGACGAAGAACATTCTGCCGCACAAGTTGTGGAGGATTTAGAAGGAGAATCATTTAATAAAATAAAAAGGGGCATATCGCTGTTACCAGAGTTATTAATTGATACACACGGTGAGGCAGTAAAAGGTACTGTGTGGGGATTTATTAGAATATGCCTATCAACGACTACCTGTCATTCCGCCAACATTATTAGAGCGTGATTTCAATTTCCTCCATTTGCAGAACTTTATGCTGAAGTTGAACATATTGCTACAACTACAGCAAAAATATGCTCAAAAAAGAGGTATATCCTGCAGCCTAAACCTTCGCTTATTGAAACACAAAAAGCACTTGCCACAGCAGTTCGATTGGCTCATGCTCAACCTCTAAAATGGTTATGCTCCGAATCGCCTTGCTGTTTATGCTCGTTTAGTTCGAAATAACATCTTTGGTTTTATTGACCGTTGTTTTGTTGAAGCGCCTAAACACGTTTCTGCTGAGAGTTGGTCTCAGACAAAAGAATTTTTGTATTAAAACAGGAAAATCACATTCGCCTTATTTTCAAGATATTGCAGGAGAATTTCTCTTTATTTTGTCAAGAAAAGAGAGTTTTGATGCCAATATACTGGCATTGATGGATTTTGAAAATACACAATTACTTGCAGAAGTTTCTTTAGCAAAAAGTACCTGAAAAATTTGAGTGGAATAAGTATAGCGTAATGCAGTTATCTGATGCAGCTTATTTAAAAAGCTATGAAGTCGATTTTTTATCAAGCGATTTTAAACAATTTGATGAAAACCCTATGCAAGCTGTTATATGGCGGGATAGCGATTTTAATATTCTGCAACAACGCTTATCTGAACTTGACTTTTGGCTATTAAGTTATATACAAGAACAACCTTCGTCTTTAGAAGAGGTATTATCTGCCTTAAATACTGTAGTTGAAGATAGCACTCCCTTAATTCCATTATTGGAAAACACCTGGGTGAATTGGATTAATGCTGAAGTGCTTTATCCCAAAGTATGAGTCGCCGAGGTAACTGTTGGGATAATGCCCCAATGGAGCGTTGGTTTCGCAGCTTTAAATATGAATGGATGCAAGAGGGCGACTATATAACCTTTGGGGCAAGCGATGGACGATGTGAGAGTTTATGCGATGTATTACAATTTTGTTCACCAACAAGATCCAGAAAGAATGCCTGACAAGCGGGGCTCCTGACGATGATGAAGTCGCAAAAATTGAAGCGCTCATCAAACAACGCAACGAAGCGCGTGCTGCTAAAGATTGGGCTGCTGCAGATGCGGCTCGTAATGAACTCACTGCAATGGGAATTGTGTTAGAAGACGGCCCTAACGGCACGACGTGGCGTAAACAATAATCTCACTTTGATACAAAAACTGCGGTCAAATTGACCGCAGTTTTTCTTTCAGAAAAAGCATTACATTTTCGGTTTTTCCATTGTTTTTGCTTTTTCTTCATTTCTTCTTTCATTTCTTTTTGTTTTCCTATCATCAGATTTCATTCCTTCTGATTTCATATTATCCATTTTCATGTCGTGAGATTTCATATCATGAGATTTCATCATCCCATCAGATGCCATTTTGTCATTTTGCATTGGCATAGCGTCTTTTGTCATCGGCATGGAATCTTTTGTCATCGGCATGGAATCTTTTGCCATCGACCTTCATTAGATTTCCATATCGGTCGCATAAAGACTGGTTGCAGAAGAAAAGTGCAGCAATAGCAGTAAAGGTTGTTTTTGAAGTAATATTTTTCATTTTGAATCTTCCTTAATTTGTGAATAATTAGCATTGGATGGAAAGGTTTCCCCTTTCATTATCATTAGACGAATGAGAAATCTATTTCTTACACTTTTTCCAAGGGAAAAATATGGAAACCGGAATTTCCAATAAAGAACTGACTACAAATTAGAGAGCAAATGCTGAAAGTTTGCCCACATTACAGGTGAGTAATCCTGTATTAGCTGAAGATTTGGTTCAAGAGAGTTTTTAAGTGCATTTAACCATCTTGAGCAATTTTAAACGACAAGCCGCATTTTAAAACCTGGTCTTTGCTATCTTAAAAATAAAATCATCGATTTTCTTCGCCAGAAAGGCAAATTAGTACTGGAAACCGAAATTGAAGATGAAGAACAAACTAATCATTTCTTTGATGAAGGGGGACACTGGAAAGCTGAACATTCTCGACTCGATCTCGAACAGAGCGAAAGTGCGGTCTATTCTGAAGAGTTCTGGCTGATTTTGAAACTTGTTTAACTTGCCTACCCTGCCAAACAAGCCAAGATTTTTATGATAGAGAGAGTTTTTGGAATTATCTTCTGAAGAAATTTGCCAAGAAAAATCAACTAAGCATAAGTAACTTGCACACGACACTCTATCGTGCCGCTTACAACTTCAAAACTGCTTATCTCATAAACTTTAAGGGTGACTTTATGAAATGTCACCAAGCGACTCGCCTTATTTCAGATGCCCAAGAACGACAATTAATGACCAAAGAAAAAATTGGGCTCAATTTGCATCTTGCCATCTGTACACATTGCCGTAAATTTCAACGAAATGTGGCACATTGAGAAAATTAATGAAGGATTTCAAAGGATAAAAAGCGGAAGACAACTTCCGCTTGATGTACTATTACTTCGCCATTAAGCTGTTACACGTGAAATAACTCTTTGACTTCATCATCCGTTAATTTACCTTCTTTCACAAATTGCACCTTTGCCGGTTTTATCAAGCAAAATAATCACGCTATCTTTTTCACGTAATCCCCATGCATTTTTGACCGCACTTTTATCATCTAAAATCACTTGGCTGTGGGCATTTTCTTTTTTGCCTTTTTCTGCACTACTTTTCACAAACATGCCTGTGCCCACAACGGCATCATCAGCGTTGATAATCGTCGTGGTTTGATATTTAGCTTGGTTAAAATGAGCGGCTTTGATAGCTTCGATCATCGCTTGATTTTTCTCTTTTGCCGCACTTCTGCCTGCAATATGCTGAATCACACGGACTTTGCCAGGTAATGCCGTTGAGCTCCACGATTTATACGCCACATCATTGCCATTTAAAGTGATTTCGCCCTTATCCGAAACCGTTACATTGGCTAAAAGTTGGTTAGGTTGGATATTGTGCGCAGAATGCACTGATTGAGATTAAACTGCCCATCACTGCACTCAAAAAGCATGATCATAAATACCTCATAAATTCCGTGAAATTGCCCATTTTTATGCGAATAGTCACTTTTTGTTATACTCCGTGCGCATTATACTTTGCTTAAATCAGATAAAGAAGGAAAAAGAAATGGATCAAATGCCAGCTTGCCCAAAATGTAAAGGCGAATATGTTTATCATGATTCTGTGAATTTTGTTTGCCCTGATTGTGGCAATGAGTGGAATGGTAACGAAGCAGTTGAAGCCGATGAAGATCAACTGATTGTTAAAGACAGCAACGGTAACTTGATTAGCTGATGGCGATGATGTACTTTAACTAAAGATTTAAAATTAAAAAGGTTCATCTGAAGTGTTAAAGAAAGGCACTGAAATTCAAAAATATCCGTTTAGTTAAACGGAGATCACAACGTCGATTGTGGCAAAATCATGTTGAAATCAGAGTTCTTGAAAAAGCTAAGAATTCTCAATAAAAGAGCGGTCGATTTTAAAACATTTATTTTAAAATCTGACCGCTCTTTTTATTTTCATTATACCTTCGCAGGCTTCACAATTTCACTTGGATAACAACCAAGCACTTTCAGATAATTACTGAACTGCTTAAGCTCTTCCAAAGGCAATTTGGGTATCTGGATGATGAATGTTTCCTTCAATCTCCAAATAGAACATTTCTTCCCAAGGTTTGCCATAAATAGGGACGAGATTCAAGCTTGGTCATATTGATACCGTGCTTTTTAAACACAAGTAAGGCATCCACTAAAGAACCCGCTTGTTGCGATGTGGTCATCAACAATAAGGTTTTCGTGTGGATTTGCGGTGAAACTTCACGTACTTGTTTTGCTACGACAATGAAACGAGTAATGTTGTTTTCTTGGTTGGCAATATTATGTTTTAACACATGTAAGCCGTAAAGCTTGCCACCATCTTCATTACCTAATGCCGCAATATTCGGTTTATTCAAGCTTGCCACGAGCTGCATTGCATGAGAGCTACTTTCGCAGAACTCAATATGCACACGCTCAAGACTTTGAATAAATTGACTACACTGCTGGATCACCTGTGGATGGCTATAAAGCGTATCAATTTTGCTTAAATCATCCTGCTCATTCACTAAAACACAGTGCTTGATAGGATAAGCCAACTCGCCCACCAAAGATAAGGTGGTATGTTGAAGCAAATCATAAACCTCATTAATTGCACCTGACGTGGTGTTTTCTAAAGGAAGTACACCATAATCAGCTTCCCCACTTTCAACCTTTTCAAAAATTTGAGCAAAGGAATCACAACTGATTTCAGCAAACTGCTGATTATAACGAGCCGCATAATTACGCGCAGCCAAATTAGAGTAAGAACCACGCTTGCCTAAGAAAGCAATATGTAACGTTTCTTCTCGTTGCTCATTGAGCTTTTTCTGCAAATACACTTGCTGTGTAAGCACAGAATCTTCAATGATTTTTTGGAAGACTGACGTAATATACTGTGGTTCAAGCTGATAATTTTGACTTTCAGCAGTGCACAAGCTCTTGTAAGAGCTGTTGCTCACGCTCTAAATCACGCAACGCTTTTTGCGTCACTTCTTTACTTCTTACTACATCATATGCCAGGCGATGACGCTCTGAAAGCAGCTTTAACAAGCTGCGATCAATTTACGTAATTTGCTGACGAATTTCTGATAAATCTAATGCCATTTCATTCCTTATTTAAAGGTTACTTCATTATGAGGGATATATTTTCTCAGCACTAATAGGTGAATTTTTCTCAAAAATTCTTTTTAAAACATCCGCATCAATAAAAACCAGTGTTAACGAAAGTTGGATTTTTGTCATAACCGATAACCATCTCCACCCGCAGCATTATAGCTTGGTACAGAAATACGGTAAGTTTTATTTAAATCTAATGGTTTGCCTTGAATTTTCACATTTTCAACTTTCTTATCCGCACGATTTACTGTCATGCTGATACCTGAGTATTGTGCATAGCACCAGAATCCACTTCTTTTCAATGCCACCACATTTAAATAATCTAGTAATTCTTTACCAGTTAATTCAAAATAGCTCACAATATTACCAAATGGATGGATTTTTAAAATATCTTTATAAGTCACATCACCTTCTTGGATAGAATCACGAATACCACCTGAGTTCATGATACCAATATCTGCTTTCGCTTTTTTTGACGTTGTGCTTCTGCAATTAAGTGACCAAGGTTAGTTTGTTCAAAACGAATAATGGTACGGTCACCTTCTAACTTACCATTTAATTTACCCACTTTTTGGCTTAATAAAGCATCACCTTTTATCTTGGTAAGATTTTTAAAAAGTTTTTTTCCATTTCTGGATCTTGTAGGATCTCTTCTGCGTAATTTACGTATTCCGTTTTTACCGTCTTCTTTTTTCACTTTTTTCTTCAAGTTCACTGGAATTAATTGATAATTCACTAATTTTAATTCGCCATTTTTGAACTCAAAGTCTGCACGACCAACGTATTTGCCCCATTCAAAGGCCTGCATAATCCAAGTACCATTTTGGAAATCTGGTTTACATGGCTGAGTTGGTTGATAATCTTTAATCCATACGCCTTTGTCATCCACGCAAATCGGATCATGGCTGTGACCACCGATAATCATATCAGAATGCGCCTTTATCTAAATTACGCGCAAGACTCACATCACCTGGTGCATTTGAACCATGTTTTCGCATCATAATAATAGCCCATATGTGTTAAAGCGATTTTTACATCTGGCTTAACGGTCTTATTTAGCTCTTTTAATGTGGCTTTAGCTACTGTGGTTGGAGCTTCAAACTTCACATTATGAAGGTATTCTGGGTTACCTAATTTTGCAGTATCCTCTGTGGTTAAACCTACCACGGCAATTTTTAAGATCTTGTTTATTTAAAAATGGTATAAGGTTTAACTAAGGTTTTACCGGTTTTTGGTGTTAATCACGTTTGCTGATAAAGAAATGGGAAGTTTGCCCATTTTTTTCTTGCATATCCAGTACTTGTAATGGATTATCAAACTCGTGGTTACCTAATACGGTTGCTTCATAGCCCATCGCATTCATTGCTTTAATATCGGGTTCTGCTGTTTGCATATCAGACTCTGGCACACCTGTATTGAAATCACCCGCATTTAATAAAACGAGAGAGCCACCTTTTTGCTCGACTTCTGCTTTTACGCGATTAACAATTGTTTTATGTGCTGGAAAGCCATATTCACCTTTTGCATTCGGCCAAAAATGTCCGTGCGTATCATTAGTGTGCAATATGGTAAATTGATAGGTTTTATCCTGTTCATATGCCATTGCCGCAGAAGTTGCTAGCACAAGAGGAAGCACGGTAAATAATTTTTTTCATATAAAAAATACCTCTATTTTTGACCGCTCTTTACCTTCGCAGAAAACAAAAAAATAATAGAGCAAGATGGGAAATAAAAAGCTATACTCCCGAAAGAAGTATAGCTTTTCAACAAAACATTGTTAGATGAGTACCTGCGCAGGCGCAACATAACCCTGTGGAACTTGTTTCTTATCTTCAAAGGTAACAAACTCCCACGCTTCCTGATCGGCAAGTACAGCACGGAGTAACTTATTATTTAAACCATGACCAGATTTATAAGCTTTGAAATCACCGATGATGTTATAGCCACACATATAAAGATCGCCAATCGCATCAAGCATCTTGTGACGAACCAATTCATCTCTGAAGCGTAACCCATCTTCATTTAAGATACGATAATCATCCAATACGATGGCATTATCTAAGCTACCACCTAACGCAAGACCTTGAGATTGAAGATACTCAATATCTTTCATGAAACCAAAGGTTCTTGCACGACTAATTTGATGTACAAATGCTTGTGCAGAAAAATCCATCACATAATTACGTACATTTTTACTAATCGCTGGATGATCAAAGTCGATGGTGAAATCTAAACGGAAACCATTATAAGGTTTGAATTCTGCCCATTTATCACCGTCTTCTACTCGTACCTTTTTCTTAATACGAATAAATTTTTTCGGTGCATTTTGTTCTTCAATACCTGCGTCTAAGAGCAAGTAAATGAATGGGCTTGCACTACCGTCCATGATTGGAATTTCAGGCGCATCAACTTCAATAATAATATTATCGATACCTAAACCTGCTAATGCTGCGTTTAAGTGTTCTACGGTTGACACACGCACACCTTGTTCATTCACAAGTGCAGTACAAAGCATTGTATCACGCACTGAATCAGCATTCGCAGGGAAAGTCACCGGCGGATTAAGATCGGTACGGCAGTAAATTACACCAGTATTCGGCATAGCTGGACGCAACGTTAACGTTACTTTTTTGCCGCTATGTAAGCCTACACCTGTTACTTTAATGCTTTGTTTTAATGTTCTTTGTTTAATCATCTCTTTTACCTTATTGCTTCACAACAAGATTACTTCTACTCTTATTTCTCATCACGACCAAATGATGCCGGATTAAAGAAATTAGGATTATTTCTTAACTGTTCTAAACGGCTTGGATCAAGCGGTTTATTTAAGTTACCGTATTGCGGATTTTGTTCCTGTGCTGGTTCTGGTTGTGGATTATGTCTTAATGCATCTAAACCATGTAAACCAACTGGCGGTTGAGGTTGAATCGTTTCTTGCGCTACAGGCTGTTGAACTGGGGCTTGTTGTACTGCTGCTTGAGGACGAGCAATTACGACTGGCTCAGCCGCAACAACATCACCTAAACCTGTTGCAACGATCGTGACACGAATTTCATTGCTCATTTCAGGGACTAAACTGGTACCCACAACGATAGTCGCGTCTTCTGATGCAAAGCTACCTACTGTGTCACCCACCACGTTAAATTCGTCAAAGCCGAGATCCATACCTGAGGTAATATTAACAAGGATACCCTTAGCGTTAGAAAGATCGACTTTCTCTAATAAATCATTTTTAATTGCAAGACGTGCTGCTTCTTCTGCACGACCCGCACCTGGTTCACTTTGAGCTGAACCGAAACCAATCATTGCTTGGCCCATTTCAGACATAACGGTTCTTACGTCTGCAAAGTCCACGTTGATTAAACCAGGAGACGTAATCATATCAGAGATGCCCATAACAGAGTTACGTAATACGTCATTCGCAGCAGCAAAAGCATCAATTAACGTTGCATTTTTAGGGAGAACTTTTTGGATTTGTTGGTTAGGAATAATGATCATTGAATCAACGTATTGTGAAAGATCTTTAATCCCTAATTCAGCAAATTGCATACGTTTTTTTGCCTTCAAAGCTAAATGGCTTAGTAACAACAGCAACGGTTAAAATACCTAATTCTTTTTCGCGACTTTAGCGACGATTGGTGCGGCACCAGTACCTGTACCACCGCCCATACCGGCTGCGATAAAGACCATGTCTGCACCTTCAAGCATTTTACGGATTTCTTCTTGGTCATCTTCAGCCGCTTTACGACCCACATTTTGGGTTTTGCACCCGCACCAAGACCTTTCGTTGTAGCCCCACCAATTTGTACAGTTTGTTGAACTTGGCTTTTTGCGTAATGCTTGCGCATCGGTATTCACTGCATAGAAATACGATTTTACCGTGTTCTTCGCTATCAATTGCACTTTCGCCCAAGAAATTACCATTGAATTCTTGTTGCACCATGTTAGCAACCATGTGGTTAACTGCGTTACCGCCGCCTCCACCGACACCGACAACCTTAATCAGTGCACCTGTTTGCTCTTCAAAATCACCATACTCTGGGTATAACATTTGCTGTTCTCCGTTACTGCTAATACTCTGCTAGCATATTAATAAAAGTTAAATCTTTCTTATTGTAAATGAAAAAGTCAAAATTATCAAAATTCTGATTTCACTTTGTTGAAAATATTTTTAAGGCCTTTCCAGAATTTTTTACCTAATGCTTCATCGCCATAATTACTATCCACAGGATCATTATCACTATTTTGATGATGATATTGTAGCAATCCCACGACTGTTGAATATTGCGGACGATTTACATAATCTGTTAACCCCGTGATATTTAGTGGACTACCAATACGCACCTGGCAACCAAATACACTTGATGCACAATCTTTTAAGTCTTCAATCTGTGCACCACCACCAGTGATAACGACACCCGCAATTAATTCAAATTTAATATGTTTGGTTTCTAAATCTGCTTTTAAGCTTATCTAATTCGTCCTTAACAACGCCTAATAGTTCAATATATCTTGCTGAAGTGATTAAAGATAAATCACTTTTTGTTAAAGCACGTGGTGCTCGACCACCAATACTTGCCACTTCAATTTTTTTATCACCATGTAAACGTGCCGGATATAATGCACTTGCATAGTTCACTTTAATGCGTTCTGCTTCTGCACGAGAAACGGTACATGCATGGGCAATATCATTGGTTACAATGTTCCCTGCGTAAGGAATAACTTTGCTGAAACGCAATGAGCCATTGGTATAAACCATCATATTCATGGTGCCTGCACCGAAATCAACCAAGCAAACACCAAGATCCTTTTTCATCTTCAGTTAAAACAGAATGTGTTGCTGCAAAGCCGGAAAACACAACTTTATCAACTTGTAATCCGCAACGCTCAACTGCTTTCTTTCAGGTTATTTTTGCCAGTCTTGGTGACACGCAATTAAGTGTACGTTTGCTTTTAAACGAACACCTTGTAAACCTAATGGATTTTTAATATTAACTTGTTTATCTACGGCATATTCTTGTGGAATGATGTAATAAAGAAAGCCCTCAGGTAATTTTCACTGAGCTCGCTGTATGTAAAGCATCATCAATTTCATCTTGAGTCACTTCATTTTTCAGAAATAGCAACAAAAGCCGCTCTCATTCAGGCTTTGAATATGTTCACCTGTAATCGCAAGAGTCACGCTCATAATTTGGCAATCGGCCATTGATTCAGCTGCCTCAATGGCACGTTGGATAGAATTAACAACGGCATCTAAATCAGTGATACTGCCACGATCAATCCCTTTTCGATGGACAACTACCCACGCCAAGTACATTTACTACGCCATCAGGAAGCACCTCCCCAACGACAGCAACAACTTTTGATGTACCAACTTCAAGACCTACAATTACTTTCGGTTCCAACTCTTTTGCCATTTTCTTATTACACCCAATGAATTATTTTTTATTTCTCTGTCAATCCAACCGCTGCTGATGCAGATGCATAGCGCAAATCTACATAATCAATTCGTTTACCTTCAGGCACTTCAATTTGTGGGATAAATCGTTACAAATCGATCTAATTTTTGGTTTCCAATCTCCGCGCCCAAGTTTCAATACTATATCATTATCTAGCGTAACTTGCCACGCACCACGATCATCAATTGCCACACCTTTAACCACCAAATTTTTCGCTTTAAAATCAGCAAAAATTTGATTCCAAGCTTCTAATACTTTTAAGCTTTGATAATCCGGACCACCTAAATAAGGTAAAACCTTTTCTTTTAACTTATCCATCGGCAATTGGAAAACTGTTCCATCTTTTGTAACAAACTCTGTTTTGTTCCAAATGGCGACTGGCTGATATTCTGATAACCAGATACTTAAACGATTTGGCCAAATTTTACGAACCACCGCACCTTTTACCCAAGGAATCGTTTCAAGCTGCTCTTGAATTTGCTTAACGTCTTGCCCCCAAAAACCCTTGAGTGAACCCATTTTGAGCAATACGTCTTGCACATCCGGATAAGTGGTAAATTCATTTTGGCCCACTAAGGCATAGGCAGTAATTTTTCTATCACCATCTAAGCTTTCGAGCCAACTTTGCCAGTTTGAATAAACGAAATACCCTAACCCCGCAAAAAGTAACACCAAAGCAAGTTTAATCTGCAACATAAAACGGAATTTACCTTCTCCATTAGATGAACGACCAAATTGCGTTGGCTGTGTATTTTTGCGCTTAATTACATTCATTACGCACTCAACTCCAAAATTTTCACGACGAGTTGTTCAAATGAAATGCCGACTGTTGACGCAGATTTAGGGGAACAAACTGTGACTTGTCATGCCAGGATTTGTGTTTACTTCGACTAAACGGAAATTACCTTGTGCATCGGTCATTACATCAATGCGACTCCAACCACGACAACCCACAACGTCATAAGCACGTTTAACTAATTTCGCTAATTCTTGCTCTCGTTCAGCTGAAAGACCCGCTGGGCAAAAATATTGAGTGTTATCTGAAATATATTTCGCATCGTAATCATAAAACTCACCTTCTGGCACAATGCGAACAGCAGGCAATACTTCACCACCTAAAACAGGCACTGTTAATTCATCGCCAGCCAACCATTCTTCAATCAAAATGGTGTTATCAAATTTAAGTGCATAATCGACCGCACTTTTTAATTCTTCGACTGCTTTTACTTTCGTTAAACCGACACTTGAACCTTCAAGAGATGGCTTAACCATCAAAGGTAAACCTAACTTTTCGACCACAGCTTGTGGGTTTAGTTCGTGAGCGTTTTCTTTGGTTACAATCTCCATATCGGCAACAGGTAAACCAAAGGCTTTCCACAACATTTTAGTACGCATTTTTATCCATGGTTAATGCTGAAGCCATCACTCCACAACCGGTGTAAGGCAAGCCGATTTGTTCTAATAAACCTTGCATAGTGCCATCTTCACCACCGCGACCATGTAAAATGTTAAAAACGCGATCAAAACCATCTGCTTTTAAATTCGCGACATTATATTCTTTAGGATCGATACCGTGTGCATTATAACCTTGGCTTACTAAGGCGTTTAACACAGCTGCACCAGAATTAAGAGACACTTCACGTTCAGCTGATGTGCCGCCTAACAACACAGCAATTTTTTTCTTGTTTTTAAATTCATTGTTTTATCCTGTTTTCTTTTTTTATTTCTTCATCAAAAGTGCGGTTATTTTTCGATGTATTTATGCTTTCCAACATTCTGCTAAACCACGAGAAATTTTGCTTACACTTCCCGCGCCTTGGGCAAGAATTAAATCGCCATCTTGAATAATTTGATCTAACACATCACCGAGTTGTTCCGTATCAGAAACTAAAATTGGATCGACTTTTCCTAGATTACGAATAGAACGACAAAGTGCTTTACTGTCTGCACCAACGATTGGTGCTTTCGCCTGCCGCATACACGTCTAACATAATCAAGGCATCCACTTGGGATAAGACTTGTACGAAATCATCAAATAAATCGCGAGTACGTGAATAACGGTGAGGTTGGAAAATCATCACAATACGTTTATCTCCCCAGCCTTCACGTGCTGCTTTGATGGTCACGCCAACTTCAGTTGGGTGATGGCCATAATCATCCACTAAGCGTACTTTACCATTTGGACGAATAAACTCACCTAATTGGTCGAAACGTCTGCCCTGCCCCTTGGAAAGTCTGCAAGCGCTTCTAAAATCGCTTCATTGCCAATGCCTTCTTCTTTTGCTACTGCAAGTGCGGCTGTCGCATTTAACGCATTGTGTTTACCTGGAACATTCAATAATACATTGATGCGTTCACCACTTGGACAAACTACGGTGTAATGACCTTGAAACCTGTTTGTTCATAATCTTCGATATGATAGTCAGCATGTTCACTGAAACCATAAGTTAACACTTGGCGTCCAACTTGAGGAACAAGCTCCATTAACACAGTATCATCAGCGCACATAACCGCTAAGCCATAAAACGGCAAGTTATGTAAAAATTTCACATAGGTGGCTTTCATTTTCTCAAAGTCACCTTCATAGGTATCCATATGATCCGGCTCAATATTCGTCACAACAGAAACCATTGGCTGTAAGTGTAAGAAAGAGGCATCGCTTTCATCTGCTTCAGCGATTAAATAACGACTTGCACCCTAAATGCGCATTTTTACCGGCTGATTTAACTAAACCACCATTAACGAAAGTTGGATCCAGTTTCGCTTGAGTATAAATCATCGAAATCATGGCAGTGGTTGTGGTTTTACCATGGGTACCAGCCACCGCAATACCATGACGGAAACGCATAATTTCAGCTAACATTTGTGCTCGCTGAATCACGGGAATACGATTTTGCTTAGCGGCGATTAATTCTGGGTTATCTTCATGGATCGCGCTTGATACCACAACCACACTCGCCCCTTTGCACATTTTCCGCTTGGTGACCAATGAAAATTTTTGCGCCAGCTTGAGCAAGACGCTGAGTCACGACACCATCTGCAATATCAGAACCAGAGATATCATAACCTTCATTTAATAAAATTTCGGCAATCCCACTCATACCGGCGCCGCCGATACCAATGAAATGAATTTGTTGAACCCGACGCATCTCAGGGAATAATTTTTTTCTAATCTCGTCCGAAATATGTTTCATATTATTTCACCTTTATTTTTTTAACCGCACTTTTTAGGTTAAGGGTTTTTATTTACTATCCCTCAACTTCTCTGTTCTTATTTCGCATTCTCTACAATGACATCAGCTACACGTTTAGCCGCTAATGGTGCTGACATTTCTTTTGCCTTAATCGCCATCGTTAGCAAGGTTTCACGATCTATTTTTTCTAAGAAATCGACCAACACATCCGCATTTAATTCATTTTGCTGAACGATTTTTTTGCTGCGCCTACATCGGCAAGATATTTCGCATTTAAATATTGCTGTTGATCTTTTATGCTGGAATGGCACGAAAATTGCTGGTGTCCCTACTGCTGCTAATTCACACACTGTTAAAGCACCAGAACGACAAATCACCACATCGGCCCAAGCGTAGGCTTCCGCCATATCATCAATAAATTCTGTAATTTTGACCGAATCTGCATGTTCACCATAAAGTTCGGTCACACTTTCAACAGAACCTTTACCCACTTGATGACGCACGTCTAATTTATCCGCCAAACGAGCAACCACTTGTGGAATCGTTTGATTGAGTACGCGAGCCCCTTGGCTTCCACCCACGACAAGTACTCTCAATTTTCCACTTCTTTCTGAAAAAACGCGCTTGTGGTGATGGCATTTCAAATAAATCTTGGCGAACTGGGTTTCCTACCACTTCGGCATCTTTGAATGCAGTTGGAAAAGCTTGTAATACACGTGTCGCAATTTTTGCTAACCATTCATTGGTTAAGCCCGCTACGGCATTCTGTTCATGTAAAATAACCGGCACGCCACAAAGTTTTGCAGCGATGCCACCTGGGCCAGATACATAACCACCCATACCTAATACCGCATTAGGTTGATATTCTTTGATAATTTTACGAGCTTGCAATACTGCTCTTAAAATAGCAAAAAGGGCACCTAGTAATGCTTTAATGCCTTTACCACGTAACCCTGAAATTTGAATAAAACGAATGGAATACCATGTTTTTGGTACAAGCTGTGCTTCCATCGATCTTTGGTGCCTAACCAGCAAATTTCCCAACCTTCTTTTTGTAAGGTTTGAGCAACAGCGATGGCGGGGAAAAACATGTCCACCAGTACCACCCGCCATAACTAATAATTTTTTACTCATAAATATTCCTAATCATCTCTCAAACGCGCTTGACCACCACGTTGTAATCTATTTTCATGGTCAATACGCAATAAAATCCCTACAGTCGCCGACATAATAATGATACTTGAACCACCGTAACTCACTAACGGAAAGTTAAACCTTTTGTTGGTAGCATCCCTAAAAGCCATGCCAAGATTGACGAAACCTTGGAAGAAAATCCAGAAAGCTAATACCTAAAAGCAAAAAAAGCCACGGAAACGTTGCTCTAACATGAGTGATTCACGTCCGATTTTCATCGCGCGGAAAAATCAATAAACCCAAGAGAATCACAACAACCAAAAATACCAATAAAAACCGAAACTCTTCACCAATAATCGCCATGATAAAGTCAGTATGTGCTTCAGGAAGATAATCAAGTTTTTGAATGGAGTTACCGAGTCCTTCCCCACTAATTTCACCACGACCAAAGGCCATCAAAGAGTTTAGTCAGCTGGAAATCCTGTTCCGTATGGATCTTTAAATGGCTCTAAGAAACCGGTAAAACGTTTTTAAACGATAAGAGGCGAGAGAACCAACCAAACAAAGAGAAGTATGCCTGTACCAATTAGCAAAAATAAATTGCCAAAAATTTGCACCGACAATAAAAAGCATGCCAAAGGTGATAACGATAGTACAACGGTACTCCCTAAGTCAGGTTGAGCTAGTAAGAATACCCCTAATACTCCCCATCACAATGAAAAGCTTAGCTGCACTGAATTTTTACCACGTACTTCATCATAACGACGCGTAAAATAGCTCGCGAGGAAACAGGTTAAACGCTAACTTCGCAAATTCCGCAGGCTGGAAATTTAAAAATCCCTAAAGAAATCCAACGTTTTGCACCATTAACAGAAGTACCCAATACCAAGAACCAGTATTAATAAAAACAATGGCTAATAAGAAAAATTTTAGCGTGCCACTTTTCCCATTGAGAAGAAGAAATTTGGAGAGTTAAATAGCAAGTTGCAAAAGAAAGCAAAACATAAACGGCATCACGTTTTGCAAAATAGAATGTATCATTAAATACGCGTGCACTGTAAGGCATCGAAGCAGAAGTTACCGCCACTAAACCAATCAGCAAGAGCACGACAAAAGCCAAAACAATGCGCGATCGTAAAGTAATCCTGCGGTGTCACTCTCGTCCCATTGTTCATAATTTTGTTTAATTTTTATTGATAAATTCCATTACTACCCTAATTCTTTAAGCTAATTTTGCTAAACGAGTAAACTCTTCGCCACGTTTTTTTCAAAAGAGGCAAACTGATCCAAACTTGCACAAGCAGGAGATAATAACACCATATCGCCTGATTTTAAACGTGGACGTAAAAATGAAATCGCTTTGTTCCATGGTTTCAAACAAATGACTTTGACTTGAAAGTGCCGCAAGTTGTTTTGCCATCACGACCAAAACAATACGTTGAAATATGAGGTTGGTTGATTAAATCAGCGAGTTCAGAAAAATCTGCCCCTTTACCATCACCACCTAATAAAAGATGTAACGTTCCCTCAACATATAACCCTGCCAATGCTGCAACGGTGCTACCTACATTGGTGGCTTTAGAATCATTAATCCAACGAACACCATTCGCTTGATGGGCTAATTGGAAACGATGATCTCAGCCCTTTAAATTGACGAAGTGCGGTACGAATTGCCTCTAAATTTATGCCTACTGCTTGCGCTAATGCTGTCGCCGCTAAAATATTCATGTAATTATGACGACCAACCAAGGTGCTTCATCACAAGGTAAAATGACTTCCTCTTTCGCCATTAAGTACTGTTTACCATTTTCGGTTTTTAACCAGTAATCCGCTTGATTTTCAGCAAAAGACACAACCTTCTTAGCTTGATTTTCACCTTCGCCAAACGTGAGTTTATCTTCTAAATTCACTACCGCTGTTTCTGCATTGTGGTAAATACGTAATTTGGCTTGGCGATAATCTTCTAAATCCACATAGCGATCCATGTGATCTTCAGTCACATTAAGCACAGTCGCTGCAGCCGCTTTCAAACTGTAAGTGGTTTCAAGTTGGAAACTGGAAAGCTCTAATACATAAAGATCGCAATCTTCATTTAATAATGACAACGCAGGAATGCCAATGTTTCCCCCCATTCCCACTTTTATTCCGGCCGCTTTTGCCATTTCATAGACCAATGTTGTCACGGTGCTTTTACCGTTAGAACCAGTAATCCCGACAATTGGCTTCGTTGCTGCTCGGCAGAATAATTCAATATCTCCCAATCACTTCCACGCCTGCTGAAAGTGCGGTCTGAATTTCAGGTGTTTTTACCGCGAGTCCTGGGCTAATGACAATAATATCGCTTTCAAGTAACCATTGTTGATTTAGACTACCCGTGTGTAAAGGAACATTTTTAGGTAATTGCTCCGCGCCTGCTGGATGTTGACGTGTATCAATCACTCGGATGTTAGCTTGTTGAGATTGAAGATATTCAACGCAAGAAAGGCCTGTTTTTCCAAGGCCTATGATGGTGATAGTTTTATTTTGATATAGAGTTGTCATGTTGTTTTTCTTCTCTCGTATTCTGGGATCACGCAGGGTGCAACAAGTGCACCCTACAAAAATTATCTTAGTTTGAGCGTTACAAGCCCCATCAACACCAACATCAAGGATATAATCCAAAACCGAATAATCACTCGTGGTTCTGGCCAACCTTTTAATTCAAAGTGGTGATGAATTGGTGCCATTCTAAAAATACGTTGTTTTCTTAATTTGTAAGAACCCACTTGCAAAATCACAGACAAGGCTTCAACAACAAATACACCGCCCATAATCACTAATAAGAATTCTTGGCGAACAAGGATGGCAACGACACCAAGTGCGCCACCAAGTGCAAGAGAGCCTACATCGCCCATAAAGACTTGAGCCGGATAAGTGTTAAACCATAAGAAACCTAAGCCTGCGCCTACGATTGCAGTACAGAACACCACCACTTCAGAACTATATTTGATGTAAGGAATATGTAAGTATTCTGCAAAATTAACGTTACCGGTCGCCCACGCAATCAAAGCAAATGCACCAGCCACTAACGCTGTTGGCATAATGGCAAGACCATCTAAACCGTCGGTTAAAGTTTACCGCATTGCCTGTGCCCACAATCACAAAGTAAGACAACACAATATAGAATAGGCCTAATTGCGGCATGATATCTTTGAAGAATGGAATCACTAAACGAGTTGCATCGGTATCATGACCTAACCAATACAACCAAATGATCGCCACTAATGCGACTACTGACATCCAGAAATATTTCCAACGCGCAATTAAACCATCGGTATTTTTTTACGTGTAATTTTACGGAAATCATCCACAAAAGCCAATTGCACCATAGCCAAAACAATACAAATAAACAAATCCAAACATAAGGATTCGTTAAAGTTAGCCCATAATAACGTACTCACACCGATGGAGAATAAAATCATCACACCGCCCATGGTTGGGCGTGCCTTTTTTCGCAAAGTGACTTTCAGGACCGTCATTACGCACTTCTTGGCCAAATTTTAAAATTTGAAGGCGTTTGATCACTTTCGGACCAATCCATAAAGAAATGAAAAGTGCGGTCAATAATGCCAAAATCGCACGTACGGTAATATAGGAAATGGCATTGAATGCCGTTTCATAGCGAACTAAATATTCAGCAAGCCAAACTAACATAAGCTATCCTTTAATGAATAAATCGTCTCTTCCATTTTCATTGAGCGCGAGCCTTTCGCTAATACGACGACTTTTTGGTTTTCTTGTAATTTCTGTTTAATAATATCTAACGCATAAGCTGTCAATTCAGCTTTATCTGTAAAATGTTTTCCCAAAACAGCCTCAGAAATGACCGCACTTTCTATTCCGTAAGAAAGCACTAAATCTAATTTAGCTTGTTTTGCATGCTCACCCACTTGTTGATGACATTTTAGAGCTATCCTCGCCTAATTCTTTCATATCGCCCACGAGTAGAATACGGAAAGCATCATAACCTTTTAAAACATCAATCGCAGCTTGTAAAGAATCGACATTCGCATTGTAAGTATCATCTAATAAAAGTAGATTTTCATTCACTTGAATCGGGAATAATCTTCCTTTTACTTGAGAGCGATGTTCAAGACCTGCTTTTACATCAGCAAGACTCGCGCCCACATTCATAGCAAGTGCGGTCGCTGCTAAGGCATTTTTTACATTATGTTCACCTAAATAAGGCAAATTAATCTCAATACTACCTTTTGGCGAAACTAACGTAAACGTTGAGCCATTAGGTGAATGTTTTACATTTTCAGCTTTGTAATCGCCACCATTAAAATATTGAATGGCATGAGAACCAATTTCTTTTTGCCACAATTCAATATAATTATGTTCACTGTTAATAATGGCTACACCATTTGGGGTTAAACCACGATAGATTTCACCTTTTCGCACGTGCTACACCTTCAATTGAGCCAAAACCTTCTAAATGTGCAGCTGCCCATTATTCACTAATGCGGCTTCAGGCTGTGCAAGATGCGTGGTGTAATCAATTTCACCTTGATGATTTGGCACCTAATTCAATAACAGCAAATTTATGTTGTTCGGTTAAGCGTAATAACGTTAATGGTACGCCAATATCATTGTTGAAATTACCATTTGGTGAATAACACGGCTTCAGGGATTGCCAGCTGTTTGTTGCAGAATGGATGCGGTCATCTCTTTTCACCGTAGTTTTTACCCGATGAACCTGTCATCGCCACGGTACGAGGATTAATTTTTCACGTAACCATTTTTGCTAATTGACCAAGGGCTAAGCGCGTATCTGCAACAACTAATTGTGGCGTTGCAATTTCAGTGTTAGCTTGTTGCACAACTAAGGCTGTCGCACCTTGCTCAACGGCTTTATCTAAAGTATTGATGTGCATCAAAATGCTCACCTTTTAACGCAAAAGAAAAAGCGAGTTGGATACAGCTTTGCGTGTATCAGTATTAATATTTTCAACAACAACTTGCCCATCTCCAATAAGACTAGCATTGAAAATTTGGGCAAGCTGCTGAGTTGTTAGTTTAATCATTCTGTTTTTTATTTTTTCGTTAAATAGGCTTCAGCCACTTCTTGATCGGAGAAATGAAGTGTTTTATCTCCCAATGATCTGATAGTTTTTCATGGCCTTTACCGGCAATCACGATCACGTCATCTTCAACGGCGTTCTCAATGGTAAATTTAATGGCTTCTTCACGATCTGGAATTACACCAACATCTTCCATTCGGCTAAAACCAGTGAGAATATCCGCTTCAATTTTATTTGGATCTTCTGTGCGTGGATTATCTTGAGTCACAATGACTAAATCAGCAAATTGCTCTGCCGCTTTTTGCCATGAGTGGACGTTTACCTGCATCACGATCACCGCCACAACCAAAAGATACACCAAAGGTTACCTTTGCAATGTTCACGGGCTGCATTTAAGGCTTTTTCTAATGCATCCGGAGTATGCGCATAATCAACGATAACGGTCGGTTTGCCTGCTTTTTTAATTAATTCCATTCTTCCATTTACTCCCTTTAACTGTGAAACTGTACGGATAAGATCATCGAAAGAATAACCTAAAGCCAATAAAACAGCCGTGGCTAACAACAGATTACTCACGTTAAAAGCGCCAATTAATGGGCTATGTAATGTGCCATTTCCCCAACTTGATGCAACATCAATGACTGCACCTTCATGAGTAAAACGAATTTGCGTAGCATAAAGCCATTGTTTAGATGTTGGATGGAAATCTGGGTGACAGCTGACTGCGATACCATTTGGTAATTCATTTAACCATGCGGCCCCAATTGGATCGTCAGCATTAAGAATTTGTAATTCAGGCGCTAAATCAATGAAAAAAAGCGTTTTTAGCTTCCGCATACTTTTCCATTGTTTCGTGATAATCCAAATGATCGCGACTTAAATTGGTAAAAATAGCGGCTTTAAATTTGAGCGCTTCAACACGATGCTGAACTAAACCATGTGAAGACACTTCGATAGAAGCAAAATCTGCGCCTTTCTCTACAAAAATCAGCCAGACTTTTCTTGAACTTCAACAGCTGAACCTGTGGTATTTTTAGCTTCTTTGACTTGACCTAATAAACCATTGCCAATGAGTGCCCATGACAGCGGCTTTATGACCTAATAGCGTAGCCCATTGAGCTAATAATTGAGAAACGGTGGTTTTACCGTTTGTTCCAGTTACACCAACTAAAGTCAATTTTTTTCGGAAGGATGTTCATAAAATTGACCTGCCAATGCGAAAGATTGAGCAGATAAATGATAGTAAATGAATCACTGGCACATTATTTTGCCATTGGATGCTCAAATGCTCGTTTTTCTAAATCTGTTTCTAAAAACGACCGCACTTGCACCAGAAGAAATAGCTTGAGGAACAAATTGACTCGCATCAAAACGATGTCCCTTTTACTGCCACAAACAAATCACCTTGGGTAACTTTGCGGCTATCTAACACCATCGCCTTCACATTCATGTCTGAAAGCACCGGAAGATCAAAAAGTGCGGTCAATTTTTTCATTGTTTTGCCTTTTCTTAATTCATTTTTCAAAGTTTTTGATCGCTTAAGCGAACAGTGCGTCTTGCTGTTTTTTTCTGTTGGTTCTGCATCTGGTGCAATACCGTTTGCACGTAATGTATAGCCCATAATGCTAGAGAATACTGGCGCAGATACCGCACCACCATAGTACTGTCCTGCTTTCGGATCGTTAATCAAAATAACTAGTGCATAACGTGGATCGCTAATTGGTGCAATACCCGCTGTAAATGCCACATATTTATTAACATAGTGACCATTTTCAATTTTACGCGCTGTACCTGTTTTCACACCAACACGATAACCTTCAACCATCGCACGTTTATTTTTTTGATTGCCACTTTTCTCTAACATACCCACGACGTCTTTCGTGATTTTTCTCAGAGAAAACACGTTGACCAATGACTGGCGGATCAACTTTTAGTGATAGAAAGCGGGACGATAAATCCCGAAGCTACCTAAAAGTGGCATAAGCGCGTGCAATTTGTAATGGTGTTGAAGTAATACCATAACCATAAGCCACTGTAGCACGTTCGATATCGGCCCAACGTTTACGGTTTGCATTTAATACACCACGTTGCTCACCGATTAAGCCTAACTCAGTATCTTTACCTAAACCTGCATTTTGGTAAGTTTCCATTAATGCTGAAGGTGGCATACGTAACGCAAGACGACTCACACCACGGTTACTGGAGTTAATCAAAATTTCATCTAAGGTTTGTTGTGGGCGAGGTGCCACGTCCACAATTTCTTTACCACTTACGGTAAATGAACCTGTATTAATCACTTCATCACGTCTCGCTGCACCACGTTGAAGTGCGGTCAAAACAACGAAAGGTTTTACTGTTGAACCTGGTTCAAAGGTATCCGTAATCGCACGGTTACGTTTTAACTCGTCTTTTACATTGGCTAAGTTATTCGGATTGTAGGAAGGCGCGGTTGCCATTGCTAATACTTCACCCGTACGCACATCTACCAATACCGCAGTACCTGACTCAGCTTTGTTCTCAGTTACCGCTTTTTTGATTTCACGATACACCATGGATTGTAATTTTTCATCAATACTTAAGGTGACATCTTGTGCATCGTATTTTTTTCTCATCGGCAATATGCTCAACCACGTTACCACGTTTGTCTTTACGAACAACACGAGCACCGTCTTTTACCCACTAACATTGAGTTGAAGCTCGCCTCAACGCCCTTCAATCCCTTTACCATCAATGTTGGTAAAAGCCGATTAATTGAGCCGCCTCTTCTACACGAGGATAAAAAAACGACGTGGTTCAGTTTCTAATGAAATACCTTTAATTTTTGAGGTCACGAATATAATTCGCTTTACTCGCTTCTACTTGACGTGCTAAATACAAGAAGCCTGATTTTGCATTTTTCTCAATTTTTTTCACCAACTCTGCTGGCGTCATATTTAATTCGTTAGCAAGAGCTTTTGATACGTTCTTTATCATCTAATGCATTTTCTTTTAACATTAAACGAGGTTCAGCCACGATTGCACTCATCGGTACACTCACCGATAACAATTGACCGTTACGATCTAAAATTGAACCACGAACAGAAAGGACGTCATCTTTCCGTAATGAACGTTTGTCCGCTTCACCAGAAAGGGTTTCAGAATTAACTGATTGCACATAAAGCAGCACGAGCCACTAATGCGCCTAATCCTAAGAAAATAAAACTTGTCGCGATGAGATAACGACCACGAAGGAAGCATTTCTCAAACACCATCTTCGGTTTGTTTGGTTTTACTGACGCAGGTTGAGCCAATTTTCTAATTGTTTTCTTTGGCTTTCCTGGTTTCTTAGAGGAATTAAATCTAACCATTTTATTCAAAATCCCTATTCAAAAATAACCACTTCTTGTTCACTTTGAACACGTTGCATTTTTTTAATGTACCGATTGCAATGGATTCAACTCTTGTATTATCACTTTCGGTTGCTTCTTGTAATTGCAAATTGCGATATTCGTTTTTCAAGGGCTTGGTGTTGTAATACCAACTGCCCGTTTTTCAGAAATCAAGCCTCGTGTTTGATGGGTCATCCAAATTGTGCCCATTGCAGAAGCTAAAATTAATAAAAGTAGGACGACAATTAATTTATTAGAAGAAAAAATATCTTCAACGAGAATATGTTGTAAAGGATAACGTTCGCTATTTTCTAACATCTTATTTCACCCTTTCCGCTATACGTAACACCGCGCTTCTTGAACGTGGATTCGCTGAAATTTCTGCCTCACTTGGCTGAATTGCCTTACCAATGATTTTTAATTTTTGATTACGTTGGATTTGATCTTCACGTAATGGTAAACCTCTCGGGATATCCTCACCTTTACTTTGTTTACGCATGAAATGTTTTACCATTCTGTCTTCAAGTGAATGGAAACTGATAATCGATAAACGTCCTTCTGGTGCCAACATATCCAATGCAGAATTTAATACACTTTCTAACTCATCTAATTCCGCATTAATATAAATTCGAATGGCTTGGAAACTACGTGTCGCTGGATGCTTATGTTTATCTTTAAACGGTACAGCTTGAGCGATTAATTCAGCAAGCTGAGAAGTACGACTTAAACATTCTGTGCCATTTTTAACCGCACTTTTATTAAATTCTACGATGGCAGTCGCAATTCGTTTTGCAAAACGCTCTTCACCAAAGGTTTTTAACACCCAAGTTAAATCATCAACAGATACCTGTTTTAGCCACTCTGCCGCTGATAAACCTTGTGTGGTATCCATGCGCATATCTAACGGGCCATCTTTCATAAAACTGAAACCACGCTCGGCTTCATCCAGCTGTGGAGATGATACGCCCTAAATCCAGCAAAAATGCCGTCAATTTTACCAACTAAATCGAGTTTTTTTGACAGATATCTGGAATGTGAAAAAAGCTATTATGTTCAATATGAAAAACGAGGGTCTTGAATTTTTTTCAGCTTCTGCAATCGCACGTGGATCACGATCAACGGCAATTAAACGACCATGTTTCAGAAAAGTTGGGAAAGAATTAGACGAGAATGACCACCACGACCAAAGGTACCATCAATATAAATTCCGTTTTTCTTTCAACGCCAAACCATTCACCGCTTCGTGAAGCAAAACCGTGATATGTTCAGGTGCAGAAAAGGAATTTTGCGTAGTCATAAATAAAAAGTAACAATAGTTAAATCAAAATCGATAAAGAAAAGATAGAGCGGTGCGAGCACCGCTTATCCTGCTAGTGCTGCTGTTCTATAATGACAGCATTTTTAGTTCTTCAGAAGCACCGAATTCAGCACTTGAGCCAATTTCGATATCTTCATCAATTTGTGCGTACCATTCTGTATCGCTCCAAATTTCAAATTTGTTCAACTGCCCTACCAACATTAAAGCCTTTTTTTCTAATTTTTGCGTGTTGACGTAATGGACCACTTAATAAGATACGACCTTGCGCATCCATTTCACATTCTGTGGCATAACCGAGCATCACACGTTGTAAAGCGACGTTGATTTAGGGTCAAAGTTGGAAAGTGAAAGTAGTTTTTGTTCGATTTTTTTCCCATTCATCTAAAGGATAAAGCAATAAACAAGGCTGACGAATATCAACGGTACAAACCATTTGGCCTTGGTTCTTTTCCATGATTTCAGCACGATAACGAGTAGGAATCGCTACACGACCCTTCGCATCTAAATTTTACCGCTGCTGCACCACGAAACATTTTTCTACCTTTAAACGTTTATTTTTAGAAAAATTAGCAGAATTCTCCACAAAAATTCCACTTTTTCACCACTTTGTGTAAGTTTATCGGTTGTAGCCTTAACTTGCAAGCAATTAAAACGTAAAGATTGGTAAATTTTGGTAATAAAAATAAACAAAAACCGTTTGAGGTTTTCCTCAAACGGTTTTTTTCAATTTTTAACTCAATTTGACTAGTTATTTACATAAGCTTCTTCGTCACGAGCACCTAATGGTTTAAGCTGTGTGAAGAATAATACTAAACAAAGTGCTGTTAAACCCTAAGCCGATATAAACAGATAATTGATAGTCTAAACCGAAACCAATTTTGTTGTATGCTAGGTAAGTGAAACATACTGTACTGATAAATACCGCAGGGAATTGTACATACCCAGTGGAATTTATTATAACGGTATAAGTATGCTGCTGCAGTCCATAACATTACCATCGCTGTGGTTTTGGTTTGCCCAAGTGAAGTAACGCCATAAGATTGAGAAAGTCGATTTTTGATACGATAAAACCAAGCGTAAATAATGGAACAGCAATCATTAAACGTTTAGCTAAGGTTTTTGTTCTAAAGTTGAAGAATTCTGCAATAACAAGACGTGCCGCACGGAATGCTGTATCGCCTGATGTAATTGGAAGAACAACCACACCCTAACACCGCAAAAATACCACCGACAAGACCTAAGAAGTGGATAGAAGAATCATAAACCACTTTAGAAGGAGAACCTGCTTTAATTGCAGCTAATAAAGTCTGGTAAAGAATCATAGAAACTTAAAACCAACCGCACACCATACTAATGCAATCACACCTTCACCGATCATCGCACCGTAGAAAATGAAACGAGCTTCTTTTTCGTTTTCAGTACAACGAGCCATTAATGGGCTTTGTGTTGCGTGGAAACCAGATAATGCACCACAAGAGATTGTTAAGAACAAGAGTGGCCATAATGGTAAATCTGCACGGGTTTCAAAGTTTTGGAAGAATTTCTCAAAAGACATACCGTCCACTGAACGATAGAAAGAAATTGGATCCGCTGAGCTAAGATCTGCACTGACTAAACCATATACCATACCTACTGACATAAAGAGCAATAATGCACCGAAGAACGGATAGATACGACCAATGATTTTATCAATTGGAAGTAATGTTGCAAGAATATAGTAAATGAAGATGATAGCAGTCCAAACACTGATAACAGTCGCTTTATCCATACCCCAAACGGTAATACCACCCGCTTCAGCTGCTTGATGGATTTCTTCCGCATTGCTAATAGAAATGCTACCTGCTGCAGCACCGAATACATCCATTGTAATCGTACCCATTAATTGAGCAGGACTTGCAACGAATACCACACCCACTAATAATAAAAGCACAACAGCTAATACGTTAATGAATGCTTTAACTGGACGACCTAAGTATTTACCTGCAAGGTTTGGCATAGATGCCCCGCCATTACGCACACTTAACATTCCGCAGAAATAATCGTGTACTGCACCAGCAAAGATACAACCAACGACGATCCAAAAGCATAGCAACTGGTCCGTATAACGCACCAAGAATCGGACCAAAGATTGGGCCTGTACCAGCAATGTTTAATAATTGAATTAACCAAATCTTGGTTTTTGAGACATTGGCATATAGTCAACGCCATCATTCATGGTATACGCTGGCGTTTTGACGATTTGGATTGATCACAAAAATGCGCTCAATCACTCGACTATAAAAGAAATAACCTGCAAGCAATAACGCCACGCAGAAGAAAAACCACAACATAAAAAATACTCCTCAGGAATAAATGAATACCTAAATTTAGTCATATACTAGACTTCGTCGGCGGTATTCTAAGTGAAAATCATCAAAATCAAAAATTTTTAATTTTTACATTGTTTCAATTTTGTGATCCATGTCACGTTTATCATTACGTTTTTTCACTTACAATAGGCATATAAATTAAAAATAATTAATAAAAAGGATCATCAATGGCTCTCACCCGCTGCCCTAGAATGTCGTAAAAATCAGCGAATCTGCTCAATTTTGTCCAAATTGTGGGTTTTTCTTTTAAAGAAAGAAGATCTTGAAATTTACAAACAAAAAAACTCGAACAACGACGCCAACAAAATGCCGAAATTAATCGAAA
>BNJV01001642.1_pt1 | contig 60291 bp, 38 predicted proteins | sample 8540591 | NCBI WGS metagenome assembly BNJV01 (sample SAMD00202457, study PRJDB9452) | human saliva metagenome | host: Homo sapiens | reverse complement strand
GCAGATTAAGGAACAGGTTTTTGAACGCGTTGTAAACGCAAGTTAGCCAGCCTTTTTAAAGTGATTGATAATGCTGTAATAAGCTACATTGCACAAATTTGAAACAGCATTATCAGTCACTTCTATCAAATTTTCTTCACGAAAAGAATTATTTATTTTCACGAAGAAAAAATATTTATTTTCATGAAAAATATTTTCTTTCATGATAATAATTTGAAATTAAGACATTGTACCGTTTGAAAAGGTCATTTATAACTATACAAAAAAAGGCTTCTCTAACAACATAATTCATTTAGTTTAAAAACACTCATACTATCCTATATTCATCCAATATGGTAACAACAAAAAAACACCACATCAAATATTCAAGATTCTGCCTGCGGCAGATTACTCATCCTCTCAGCTCCTTCTGGTGCAGGTAAGAGTACCATCGTTCAGTGGTTAATGAAAGAACATCCGGAACTAAAGTTGGCTTTTTCTATTAGTTGTACTACCCGTGCACCACGTGGTACGGAGCAGGATGGTGTAGAATATATCTTCCTTTCACCAGAACAGTTCAAAGAGAAAATTGCTAATGGAGAGTTCCTTGAGTATGAAGAGGTTTACGAGGACCGCTTTTATGGTACGTTAAAATCACAGGTAGAGAGCCAGTCTGCAGCAGGGCAGAACGTTATCTTCGATGTTGATGTGAAGGGTGGCTGTAACATCAAGAGGTTCTATGGCGACCGTGCTTTAACTTTTCATCCAACCTCCATCAGTAGAAGAACTACGCCGTCGCCTTGTTGGTAGACAAACTGATAGTGCAGAGGCTATTGAAAACCGCCTTGCTAAGGCTTCAGAGGAGCTTACCTTCGCTGAAAAATTCGATAAGATAATCGTAAATGACGATCTTGAGAAAGCAAAGCAAGAGACTTACAAGGTTGTAAAGGCGTTTTTAGAGGGATAAGAAGCCTCCCCCAACCCCTCCGAAAGGAGGGGAGCCCTAATAGATTGCAAATAGTAAAAGAACCATTTCTAATAACGCCTATATTTTCTATAATGAATAGAACATATAGCACTGCTAATACTTATAGGTCCTAAAGCCCATTACACCATTATGAAACCATCATCTCACTTCACTCCTATTAGCACTCCCCTCCCTTCGGAGGGGTCGGGGGAGGCTTTCCCTTCATCAGGGGAGGCTTCCATCGGCATCTTTGGTGGTTCCTTCAACCCTATCCATAATGGTCATATAGCCCTTGCCAAAGCCTTTCTTGAAAAAGAAAACTTAGACGAGGTGTGGTTTATGGTATCACCACAAAACCCTTTCAAAGTGAACCAGCAGCTTTTAGCCGATCACCTTCGATTGGACTTAGTACGTAAAGCGACTGCTGATAACCCACATTTTAAGGCTTCGGACTATGAGTTCCAACTGCCGAAACCTTCTTATACTTGGAACACCCTACAGCATCTCAGCCATGACTTCCCCACTCATCGCTTCACACTTCTCGTTGGTGGTGACAATTGGGAAGCCTTCGATCGATGGTATCATGCAGAGGATATCCTCGCCCACTACCCTATCGTGGTCTATCCACGACATAACCAAAGAATCTCAGAAACTTCACTGCCCCATGGTGTCACTATTCTTCAAACACCTTTTATTGATATCAGCAGTACAGATATACGCCAACGAGTAAGCCAAGGAAAATCTATTGACGGCCTAGTACCTTCGGCTATCATCTCTGATGTTCAACGCTTATATTAAGCCGCATCACATGAACGATTTGCAACAGTAGATTATCCATATTGTATACTGACAGACAAATAACCGCCTAATAATAGGATGGTTTTACTAATATCATAATACTTAGAAAAAGTTACTCTCCTCAGAAAGGGAGTCATCATACCTATCTAAATAAGGAAGAGAAACACAACTATTATCCCAATTTAATTTTAGTTTTAGTTGCTGTCATTTTAACATTTGGATGATTCCTTTTGATTATCAAGATATTAAATGCACACAAGGGATGACAGATATGACAGGAAAATCATTCTCATATAAAATGGAGGTAATAAGGAAGAATAATAAACAAGAGAGCTGGGAACGCTTATTGGTCCCCAGCCCTAAAAGCTTACATATAAAAGAATAATAATCAAGAACGAGGAGGATTGAGTGAGAACATACCTCTCTAAACAATCCATCACCTTATATTATATCTCATTCTTGAGTTTCTGGAAACGTTTCTGACACCGTTTCTTATAATTGTATTTGAAGATATGCTTTTCTATTTTCCGCATATTATAAGTAAACGAGAAGCAAACCTTATCAAACCACTTTGTCTGCTCGTCCGTATAGATAGAACGAGGAATCCTTACGAAGTAGAGGTCGGCTATTGTGTCAAATGCCGAGAACTGTCGATGGTTTCTCTCAAAAAGCCATACCTCAGAATAGAAACGATTGGTAGAAATAACCGCTTTATCAAAAGTTGGTAATGTCCTTATATAAGCCGACCTTGCCCACCAGAAACTACCAGAATACATTGTATAGTTGCGTGGTGGCCATCGATAACAGCTATAGGTATCGTATCCTTCATTCAGAACATTCACGGCAACCTTCCATTTATCAAAGATGAAATATTCCAACATCTCTCTCCAAGCCTCTATCTTCTTCTTAAAAGAACAGAAGAGACGGTCGTTAGAGGTTAGCGACTGGTAAGAGATACCCTTCGTATGGAAGTAATAGAAGAGACTATCCTCCCTTTCAGACAGTTGCTTAATGAACTCTAAAGCAGGGTACTCATACCGCTTAGGATCGGTGACATTGGATATTATCACGAGTTTATCACTATTGATAATACACTTCAAACATTCCACATCTGCTTGATTGCCTGCTATACAACTCACGAAGAAAGTCGTTGTCGCATCCAGCAGACCACTCTTACGTAGATTATCAACCTGCCTTCTCACCAATGGCTCCCATCCAGTGTCTAACATGACATGATAGACACCATAGATTGGCAGCTCACTCTTCGGCTCGTCCTCCCATCTCCGCAAGTCTTTTCGGTCGTAGACATGGAAAAGACTCTCTCTTATCCGTTGCAGAAAACTACTCATACCAGTTCTTCCTCCATTGAAAGGATGAGACGACGGAACATCTCTTTTAACCCAAAATGCGCTTTCCATCCTAACGACTGAATACGCTGTGTGGCAAGTCTGAGCTTTGTTGTTGGCGAATATCCTAACCCCTCTTGTGGCTGTATCACCACCTGCACACTTTGAGGATTAAACGTCGAGGCAACCAACTCTGCCATCTCACGGATAGAGATATAAGTGTCTTCGTTTGCTACATTGTATGCTTCGCCATCCTTACCACGCAAGAGAATATATAGCATTGCCGTAACGGCATCTATCGTATAGCAATAGCAACGACTAAGCTCGCCTGTCGTATGTAGAATGATATCCTCGTTCTTCATAACACTGCGTGCAAATTGCGCAAAGACACGATTGTCATTACCATTCACACCAGCACCAAAGGTCTGTGCCAAACGTGCCACTTTCACGTGAACACCGTACTCGTCTGCATAATTATGACACAATGCCTCGGCAGCTCTCTTTGCTAACGGATAACTGCTACGAGTTGCCATTGGGTCAAGATATCCCTGCATGTCTTCTGTGAGTGGGCGTCGGTCGTCAGTGACAGTACCATAGACTTCTAACGTTGAGGCTAATACCATCGAACTTACTCCATTCTGATGGGCGTAAGACAATAGGTTTTGCATACCGCCATAGACAGTATTCATCGTCTCTACAGGGTATTCAACGAAATCTTTTGAAGCGGTAGGAGCAGCAAAATGGAAGAGGTAGTCTATCTTTTTCGTAGGTGCGAATGGTTCAACACAAGAGAAGTCATAGGAATAATAGCTGATTTCATCGCTTACCTGACCAAACATTCTCTCTGCTTTCTGCACGTTCCTTACAACAGCCACCACGTGTAAGTTGATACCTTTTTCTGTGCGTAGAGCCAACAGGCAACGTACCATACATGCACCCAACAAGCCAGTTGCCCCCGTTACAGCTATCGTCTTCCCTTCCAATGCTGTTGAGAAAGGAAACGTATCTGCAAAATAGCTTATATCTTCTTTTAGTATTCTTTCCTTCATTCTCGCCCTATAAAGTTATAAAAAAATCCCCGTTCCATCGACACATAACAACACCTTTACAATCCAAATATCTGCTGATCTTCATGCACCTTCACCATCGCACGCAGCACGAAGAAGTCTGTTGGGGTTGTAATCTTAATATTCTCCATTGGTCCGATAATCGTCCCTAACTTATACCCATAGTGGCTCATCATCGTACAAGAATCGATGAAATCGGCTTTTCCTTCCGCCAAGGAGCGTCGATGAGCAGTTATTATATCGACCAAACGGAAACTCTGTGGCGCACGAGCAATGAATGAATCGGCACGAGAAGGAATCTCCAAAGCGTCGTCAGCCTGCTTCACGATAAGTGTTTCTGTTGCTGGGATACAAGTGATACAACTCCCTACTTCTTCAACTTTCTTGATGTTATCTGTTATCGTCTCTTCTGTTATCAGCGGACGAACACCATCGTGAATAAGAACGATTGTCTCTTCATTACTTACACTCTTACTCTGTGCATATTCCTCTGCAGCGCACAGTCCCTTGTAGATAGACTCCTGTCCAGACTTTCCACCGGGTATAATCTTCACTACCTTATTAATCTCAAACTTACGGAGCTGCTTCTCAAGGAAAGGAATCCAACTTTCAATACATGCCACGACGATAGCATCTATGTTCGGATGGTTATCGAATAACTCTAATGTATAGATGATTATCGGCTTTCCGTTTAGGTCAAGAAACTGCTTAGGGCGCGACTTTGTGTGCATACGTAGTCCAGAACCTCCTGCAAAGATTACTGCTATGTTCATAATTATATTTGGATTATTGTTATTATAAGATGGCGGTATCGCCGTCTGCTGACACGTACATTACTGCACCGACTTACTACTTAAAGACAACATCTATCTTGTGTCTATCACGCTTATCCCTTGGTGGCAAGTCCATGTAGTTCCCATAGGCGATACGACATAACTCATCAGCATCGGCTGGCCCTTCAAAGGTATGACCTTCAAAGACGATATCTTTATGTGGTATCATGCAACGACGCGGGTTCTGCTCATAAAACCATGCACCGTAAGAGTGCATATAGAGATCGGGATTACCAAACAGTTTTCCTACCAATCGGAACACTGGAAAGACAATGACATGTAGGAACTTATAAGCTATTTGTGCCAAGAGAGGATAACGGCCAGCTAACTTTGTATTCACATTGACCGATAGTTTTGCTGCCAAACGCTGTAACCAAGGAATCATATTACCCTCATAGGGGAAGATGTCTACATGAAGTCCTCTGAACTTCTGCGCCTCATGCATTCTTCGGTCAGCACTCTGCTGATTATCATGACTCCTGTTCTCGCTCTTTAAGTCACGTAGACAAGCCCATTCCTTATAGAAACCAGGGTCGGTATCGTTGTCTTGTAAGACGAATTGAGGGTGTGGATGCGCCTTTAAATAGTCGCAGAGACGTTTGAAATCCTTGTAGTCTACAACCATGTCAATGTCGTCATCCCAAGGAATAAATCCCCCATGACGCATTGCCCCTAACACATTTCCGCCATCAAGCCGGCAGGGTATGCCTATCTTTTTAGCAGTCTCCTGCAGATAGATAGCCATATCGAGAAGTCGCAACTGTGCTTTTCTTAGCACAGAACCGTCTGGGTTATATTCCTGTCGGAGGCTTTCTTGTGTCTCTCCTGTGTTGAAAGTTTCAATCATTTTCCGTTAATATACTTGTTGCAAAGATAATAAAAGATTATGACTTCGCCTTCTGTCTCTTTAAAAAAACTTATGTTTTGATTTCATGATTCGAACTAATATACTTATATTTGCGGAGGTAATTAGGTGTCAACTTTATTGCTGTTTGTGTTGGTGTTTGCCCTCCGCACGAGTGGTATTTACGCTTAGCACCAATGGTGTTTGCCCTCCGCACCATATGTGCGGAGTAATTACACGCCAATTAAAAACAGTAAATGAGGTTGTTACTAATCGTATTAACCATAGAAAGAGATTACACTTATATAGGAAATGTTGACTAGAAAGAATAAGATTTATTGGATAATCAGAAAACTCTTAGGTTACCTATTGTTGCTTGAGGTAGTATGGCTGGTAATCAATTGCATATCACCTTGGAGGTTATGGCGTAATGCAGATATCATAGTTGTCTGCACTTTACCTTGGATATTGCTATTCTTCCTTATCCGCTATATCAAGCGGAGGTGGAAGGAAGATGGTAATGCCGCTATCGGTTGTTTGCATACTCTTTTATGGATGAGCATTCCTCTCATCATTATCTCACAACTGCTCTTTGGATGGTTATGGAACTTAAGGAATGATTCAACCAAGATAACGTTTGAAGACGATAAGTATCAGGTAACAATTATTAAGGCACTATTCGCAACACAGATGGATCAGCTGCAGATTATGGAACACTGTGGCCCATTCTATCATGAAGTCTATTTCAGTGAACTTCATGATATTGATACGAATAAGTTGAAAAGTACAGCAGCTATTGAAGACTTTCTTAAGGAGCAAGAGGGCAAAAAATAGCTATCGGATAGGGTTCTTTACTATTCCACAGTATGTGGGATTTGGCTTTTCAAAGAAAAAGCGTTACATTTGCATCCTAAATGGATTCTGCCAATCAGGGTGGGAAAGGAGAAATAACATCTTCCCTTTCTACACTTATGATAAAAAAATACTTTCACGAAGGAAACTTTATATAGCAGAAGACAGCTAAGCTCTTTTTAGATAGAACATACTCTGAGGGGGAGATAAGAAATAGCGTATCATAGAGTTACAAAAGCTAATGGAAAAAGAAACACTCAAGGAGAAAACAGCCAAAGGACTCTTTTGGGGTGCATTGAACAATGGTACAATGCAACTGCTGAATATTGTCATTGGAATCTTTTTGGCACGTCTGCTCACACCAACCGACTATGGATTGGTGGGAATGTTGGCTGTTTTTACAGCGATTGCAGGGGCATTGCAGGAAAGTGGGTTTACTACTGCACTTGCCAATATGGAGCGTCCAACGGATAATGATTATAATTCTGTCTTTTGGTTTAGTGCCATAATGGGTTGGATTTCATATATAATCCTCTTCTTTTCAGCCCCTCTGATTGCAGCTTTCTTTCATCATTCTGAGCTTATCAGTCTATCCCGTTTCGTCTTTGCATCACTGCTTTTTTCGTCTTTAGGTACAGCCCCATCGGCTTATCTTTTTAAAAACATGATGGTCAAAGAGACAGCTTTGCTGCGTATCACCTGCCTTATTGTTTCGGGTGTGGTAGGAATCATCTTAGCATTAAAGGGTTATGCTTATTGGAGTTTGGCTTGGCAGCAAGTGCTTTATATCAGCCTTACGAGTCTTTGGCGTTTCTTCATCATTCCTTGGCGTCCCTCTATTCGCATCGACTTTACACCTATAAAGAAGATGTTTTCCTTTAGTTATAAGATTCTTGTGACGACGATTGTCAATACGATTAGTCAGAATATTCTAACCTTTATCTTCGGTCGTTTATACTCAGCAAAGGTGGTAGGCAATTTCTCGCAAGCCTTCAAATGGGACACAATGGCCAGCACATTTGTCTCAGGAACAGTGTCACAAGTAGCGCAACCAGTATTGGTAGAGGTGAATAATGACCTCAAAAGGCAAGTAAATGTGTTTAGAAAAATGATGCGTTTTACCGCCTTTTTGGTCTTTCCCGCTATGTTCGGATTAGCGATGATATCGCACGAATTTATCATTCTTCTCATATCAGATAAATGGATAGAGAGTATTCCTTTGTTGCGTATTCTTTGTATTAGCGGTGCCTTCCTACCTTTTTATACAATGTATCAAAACCTCATCCTTAGTCGAGGTAAGTCTGCTGTTTACATGTGGTGTACAATCTTATTAATCGTAGCACAGGTAGGACTCATTATCCTATGTTACCAACAAGGAATCGTTTTCATGGTGAGTGTCTATACAGTTATTACTGTTCTTTGGTTGGGTGTGTGGCAGTTCTTCGCACATAAAGAGATTGGCATACGCCTCATAGATATTCTTAAAGATATATGTCCTTATCTATTAACATCCGTGGCAGTAATGATTTCCACTTATCTCATTACTTTATGGATACAGAGTCTTCTACTGCTTTTACTGACAAGAGTCGTCTTGGCAGCCCTACTCTATTATATCGTAATGAAGATGGGAGGTTCGCAAACACTAAAGGAATGTCTCAATTACTTTCATCGAAAGAGAGGATAAGAGCGTTCATCTTAGTGGTACATGTACAACTGCATGATAGGATAAAGCATAGCACGAAGTAGTTTGACTGGTCCACCACCTCGTGTATGAAAGAGTTTCTTGTAGTTCTTCGTTAGTAGATACTGTAAACGTAAGAAGGCAAAGACGCCCTGCTTGGTCTCCATTCGCATTGCTTCGCGAGCTTCGATGAAATCGGCTATATTCGAATGTAGGCCCTCCATTAACATAAGCTTACCTTGAAAGATGGGGACAACCTTCTTGCGTATCTCTTTATAATGGTTCATACTCCACGTTAACTCAGTGAGAGCGTTTCTCCATGAGGGTAGACTACTACTATAATCATTGTAAGTAGTAGCCGCTGCATGGCGTCGGAAATTAACTAACACCTTATTACAATAAACGATACTGTCGTAGGATGCGGCTATAATACTCAATACTGCATCGTAAAGGGTGACCTTATAAATAGGACTTTCGAGGGGCGGTAGGAGATTAATCAATGTACGCTTACATAATAAAGTATGGCCCGGTAGACCTAAGAACATCATACGAAAGATATTCACATTACGTGGTCTATTGTCGAAATAAGCAAAGGAACCATCCGTCGAGAAGGGTCGTGAGTGTCCACTACATAGCAGCTTATCTCCTATACAACGCATCTGTGTCTCTATCTTATCCTTCTCCCAGATATCATCTTGGTCAGAAATGGCAACGTAATCACCTGTTGTACGATGCAAGGCAGAAAGGAAGTTCGCATTAACACCATGTTCGCCTTCATTCTTAAAAGTACGAATAACAGCATGTTTTGATGCATACGCTTGTAGTATCTCCCATGTATAATCCGTAGAACCATCATCTTGAATGATAATCTCATGGATAGGATAAGACTGAGCGAGCAGTGAGTCTATCTGCTCCCTCACGTATTTCTCCCCATTGTAAGTACAGAGGACTATTGATACTGAGGCTTTACTTTCCATAACTTTACTATAGTGTGAAGATGACGAGCGCACTATTATAAACAATGAGGTAGAAAGCTATCAAGGCTGTCAGTAGGGTGATAGCATTCCTAATCCCACCTTTCATTGACTTTATCAAGCAACCTATACACAACGGTATGACGTAAGCCCAATGCGCTGTCATTATATATACCTCGTTAATACCAAACCCTAAGCCTATATGAAGTATCATGTCAAGGGCGAAGAATGACAAACACATCCACATCAGCTTACTACGTCTACCAGCCCAGATTCCACCTAAAAAGAGTAAGACGATAAGACCTTCAACAATATAGTTTACGACCCAGTTATAACTAACGAAGACTGGGCGATCGCGAATAACATCACATAACGTGTACTTCTGGTGCAACTGTATTGACTCACCAAAGAGGTTCTCAACGAGTGTCTCACAGCGAGAAGTAGTCACATCTGTCCAGTTCAAGAACGGTTGTTTACTCACTGGCGTACCAGAATGAGCATATTGTGGTGCGCTATACTTTGCCTTCAGCTGTGCCTTTCGGTGTTTTTTCCATAGTAACGCAAACGCTTCTGTCTGTTGTTTACTATCTTTAAGATGCGTAGTATCGCTGAACTCCTTCCACATCTTGGTTTTCTCGTCCTTTACAGCTTTCTTTTTCGTGTGCCTTTCGTGTATTGACACTATCGGCAACGAACGTTTTGTACTCCCAAAGACCAAAGCTCCAGATTGCTGCGGAAGGTAGGATAACAACAAAAATGAGGTTCTTAGGATGAAAGAAACGCTTTCCTTTTGAGAAAAGATCAGCTAATAACACCTTTAACCCATTATTAAGTGATACGCCAGCAGTAAGGATAAAGAAGACAATCGTCTGCCATTTTTCAAGGGTTTATGCTCTGCCATCTGCTTACCTGTCACATAAATCACTAAGAGAAGAAGGAATAACGACAGGATGAAATGGTCGGGTGAGATAGCTGCTAATAGTACGTATGCGAAGGAGAAGAGTAAAAAAGCGAGCACAGAAGACTCTCGTTGCGAGAGGTGAAGGAGCTCTCTTCCTATTCGTATCATTAAAAGGAACGCATAAAGGGAACTGATGAGAAGGACGATAGCAACCAAGAACTGTACACAGTTAATGCCCAATAAGCTCATTAATCCCTGATTAATAAGATAGACCGGATAGTAGAAAAAAGCCAATAAAGGGTGTCTATGCACATCGTAGGCTGTTGTCCAGTCGGTAACAACGCAATAAGTGAGTGGGTCGAAACCAGACACATGGAACCAATCGAGGATGTTTTTCCGATAATCCTTTGATATTCTTGAGAACACCGAATAGTAAGGAATAATCACTGTAGCGTGCATGATGAACTGCCACAGGAGGAATAAACAAACCGAAAGGCGCTCGTCTTTTCTTATTTTAATAAACTTCATCCACATAGCTTACGACATTAAGCTTACGACATTAAGTAATAGAATGTCTGTCCTGCATTGTAAATCCAAAGGTAGATGGTTAGTATGATTAACGCCACGCGCATCAATTTTAGCCATTTCATCGACAATCTTTTCAGTAAATAACCATAGGAGATCGGGATAATGAATGCCCATCCTGAAGTCATTATATACACTTCAGTGACGGCAAATCCGAGGATGAGATGCAAGGTGAGGTCACAAGCAAACCAAGCTAAAAGCATTTTAAAGAACCGTTGCTTATAGCTAAACACTATACCAACGATAAATAAGAGGACTACAAAAGCCTCGATGATATAATTCACGCTCCAGTTGTACTCCACGAAGATAGGTCGTTCCCACGAAACATCTTTTAATAACGAACGCTGATGAAGCTGAATAGACTCACCAAAGAAGTTCTCTACAATGGTTGGAACACGTGGTGTAGAGACATCCATCAACTTCGTTATCACCCCATCTCCTACAGGCTGACCGAGGTGTGTTCGCTGCCATTCATCCCTTTGTTTCTTGTGTTCGAGCACCTTCTGCGGGTTCTTCTTTAGTGCTTCACTTTCGATATGACGAACAACCGCTTGCTGCGGAACCTCCAAAAGATAATATTGAGACTGTTGAATACCGAGCAACAAGAGCAATGGCAGGACTACTCCGATAGAAATAAACTTACAGGTAAATACCTTCTTTCCATTGGTGAATAAGCCTGCTAACAGGGTCTTCACCCCATTAGATGTTGCCATTCCTGCCGTGAAGAAGGTTAGAACCAACGATTGCCAAGCTGTTAGTAATTGTCCTTTCTTCATCTTCTTTCCCGTGATGTAGAGTGTCAGAGAGAGGAGCATCAGGGAGATAACGAAATGATCGGGCACCATGGTTGGGATGAGTACGTGTCCAAAAGAGAATAACAACAAGGTAAGTAGTCTTGCATCTTTCCGCCTCAACTCCAATACTTCACGGAAAACACGGTACATAAAGAGTATTGCATAGAATGCCGAAAAGACAATGATGACAGCCATGAAATACACTGCAAAGTTGTATCCTACATTTTGTATGAGCCAATCATTGAGCAGATAGAGCGGATAAAGAAAAGTAAGATATAACGGATGACGTGAAGTAACGAAGTGGATACGACCTCCCGAGACCGTTATCCACGACCAGCAATCATAGCCTGACATACGAAAGTTCTTGGTAAAGATACTCCAAAAACCACCATGTGCATCCATGGTGTAGACGTGATAGTGGCTTGCTATCACCATCGCATTGAACGTAACAAAGACTGCTAACATGGCAAAAGCCAGCCAGCGTTCTTCTTTCTTCACCTTGAAAATATCGAATATGTGCATTGAGTAGCTTTGATTATTTGGTACAAAGGTACAAATTAAAGCACATTTAACAAAGGAAATAAGGAGAAGAACTCGTTTTGCACGAAGCTATCTGCCTACTATTTCGACTTCTTTTCGTGATAATAAAGGCTCTTCTGTTAAATGCGTAGATCGTTTACAGAATGAGTTTAATCCACATACATAGTATGATTACCCCCGATTAGATAGTTTTAGGACGGGGGATAAACTACATGATAAACGTCATTAGATGCGATGTCTTTCTGTATTATACAAACAACTTATTCCCTTATTAATTGAAATTTGTAAATTATTTTTCGTACAATTCAAAAACCAATACATGCTCTTTTGGCTTCTATAAGACGCCTAATTAGCTTACAATAGGTGCCCTTTAAGGCTCTTACTAACGCCCTTTTGAAGTCCAATTAAGCACCTTTTCCAATACTACTTTATAACTAATTGATTTCCTTATGGTTACAAACCAGCCTCGTATATGTGTTTTTTTGCCGTTATTTATTGGTGTTTTATTTAAAAATTATGTAATGATTTTTTTCAAACACTTATCTGCAGCTTTTTCGAAATCTTGGTCTGGGGCTTAATAAGGAGTAACATCTTACTTCCTATGTAAGAAAAAGCGTACTAAAAGGAAGTTGATTGGAACACAGATAGCGAACATAGGAATCAATGCTATCTGCTTGCTGAGACCTAAAAGAAGGAAGATTTTCAGGCAGAAACTTTGCAAAAGAAAGTTGATGATATGCGAAAAGATGAAGCCTACGCCTCGTTTGGTAGTCGACTTTACACGGAAGGTGTAACGTGTGGAGGCGATATAGTTGAATGTGAAGCTAACAAGGTAAGCAATGGTATTTTGCAATGAGGGGCTGTAGCCAGCATATTAATAGCAAAATATGTGCCGTATTGTATGGCTGCAGCTGATGAGCCAACGATGATAAAACGTACGATTTCACCGAGCTTTTTCTTGTTCTTTATTTCATTCTTCAGCATTCTATTTCTTATTTCTGAAAGGTTTGTAAAAGCCTTTATCTGAAAAATCAAGTAGTTCTTTTATCGCCTCTACTATCTCCAAAGGCGATTAATTCGTAGGCTTCACGATGTGGATAAAGTGCTGTGAGGCGATTCACCTTTTCCTGTCCATAGCAGTTTTTAGAGGTAAATTGTCCTGTCAGACGACCTTCCTTTGTTTCTATTTGCGTCCCTAACACCTGTATCTTTTTATCGATTTCATCGAAAAAAGGTCGTACCCAGTTGTCAATACTTGCGCTGATGATAAGTACAGTGGCTTGTTCTTCTTCGATAGCTTGTCTTACTTTCTCTATTCCTGCAGGACGAAGTAGATATTTGTTTTGTTCTGCAAAGTGTGTACAAACTGCGTTGAAATCGTCAATATTCATCCCTTTGAAGAAGTAAGAAAAGAGCTGCTGCTTTGCTTTCCAGTTAGGATAAAGATGCAGTTTCATCAATAGGAGAAGGGGTGAAAAGAGTAGAAAACCACAAAACATTTGTCCGCTTCCTTTTGCAAAGCGGATAAATTCAAGGAGAGTGTCCTTAGTAGTCAGCGTGCCATCGAAGTCGAAAGCATATATCTTTCTCATGTCCTATTGGATATTCTTAAGTACGTAGATGATGAAAGGAAGGCGAGTCCGAAGGCTAAGACGATGAGCTGCATGAAACGGTCGTGTATCATCACCTTTGTTGGGTCACCACTCTTCTTGTCAACAACTGATATTTGGATATAACGTAGCAGTCCTAAGAGTACAAAAACACTGGTCAGATAAAGGTGATCCGTGTGAAAATTTGCGATGGTTTCAGGACTTACTGTGTACATGATGTAGCATACGAGAGTGACACTCGCTGTAATCGTAATGGCTTGATTGATAAACGTAAGATTATAACGAATCGTATTCTGGCGAGGTGCATGACCCGTCTCGTTCATCTTCACAACATCGTCACGGCGTTTTGCAAAGGACAAGAAGAGCATTAACAAGAATGTCATCAGAACTATCCACTTACTCAGATGTATGTCTGTTGCATATCCTCCGGCAAGGATTCGAAGAACAAATCCAAAGGCAACAACACACACGTCAATGATTGCATAACGTTTCAAACGGAGACAATAACCTATATTTAACAGCCAATAGAAGATTATCACACTGGCTGTTTCAACCTGACGTGCATGCAACAAAAAGGTCGAAGTCATCGATAGAACAAACATCAACCCAATCAGAATATAACCCTGAATGATGCTAACAGCCCCCGATGCCATTGGACGATGACACTTCACAGGGTGTTGACGATCATCATGAACATCGACAATATCGTTCAGACAATAGATTGACGAGGCCGTCAGACTAAAAGACAGGGCTGTGATTAATCCTGCATAAACCGCCTCCCATTGCAGTAAAGCACCTCCAAAGAAGACTGGAAGGAAGACGATAAGATTCTTAATCCATTGATGTGGACGTATTAACAGTATAAGGTTCTTCATTTTATTCTATTCTCTATGGGCGTTATAATCCCTTTAATTACGGTCTGTAAAAGCCATGCAAATATCAGACTGATGACAGTCGTCACAACAAACTTGTGCCAATAAGACCAATCAGTCTGCTCAAGATAATCGAGTACGAAGTGGGAATGTATCAAATAAAGTTCCAAACTCAATGCACCAAATACTTTTTAGTATTTTGTTGATATACTTTGGTGTATGACGAAGGACTTGATTGAAGAGAATAATCGATGTAAACGTAAGGGGGATATAAAGCATACGTTCAAGAAATAAAGGGAACTGTCCGTGCTTTTCTTGTTCAAGAAACAGACAAGAGGAAAGGGCGATAACGAATATTATCAGTATCATCCAAATAGCCGAACCACCCACTGTTTCTTTCCGTTTCACCGCCTCCGCAATGTTAATACCTATAAAGAAGATGGGTGCACGGCTCCAAAATATCTCTAAATGACCTACTGCTTCATGCAGGGGGGTAATATATTCCACCACAACACACCACATTATCATGATGACAGGAGTCCAACGATAGATAGGATTCTTGGCGATAAGCATCATATAAAAATGGACTCACAAGATAGAAAACCATAATAGCTGGGATATACCAGAATGTTAGTTCATTGTGCATCCAGAAGTCCCAGTTAATCGTTATATCCCCGATGAGATCGATGATATTCATACTGTGCCCACTATGTCCTGTGAGATTGACGTTAAGAAAAATCGGGTATATAGTAGAGACAGCCCATGAAGAGCCAAGTAGGATAGACACGTAAGAAACGTCGAAGATAAAACTTTCGCAGGGAAGGGTGCTTTGTCCAAGAGAACCACAAGCCCATACCGCTCAAGAAGAGGAAGAAGTCTACACCGATGTTGCCCATTCTCTTCAAGCCAAAGAAGGCATCTTCACGTGGCAGCCCCACATGAAAAAGAATAACGAAGATGATGGCAAAACCCATCAACTCTCCTCGGTAACGGCTTATATCAGCTAATTCAATGTTTCTTATCTTCATTTATTGCGATGAAATCGTGTGTTTATAAGACTCCTTTACTTTAACTTTGGACTCGGTATCTTCTTCATTAACTCTTTAAACAGCCATGCTAAACAAAGCGACGAGATAATGTAAAGGAGGAGTCCCGTCCAATATTCTCCCCCTCGAGAGATTGGAATAAAGATCTTTCTTGTGATAGGATGACAGACGAAAAGGGCTGCTGAGATACTGCCAACCCACGAGAAAACACTCATAACAGAGAAGTACTTATTGCCAATAACACCTTCTATCCAACTGAGTAATCGCACGAAAGTAATAGCGGCAACACATATTACAAGTGGTACAAAATACCATGTTATATAGCTGAAGCTCATCAGTAATATGGCAAATAACGAAAGGACAAAGGCTACAAGGTTTGTAGCAGTCGTCCAGGCGTGTGCGTATCTCGCATAAAGTACACCAAAACCGAATGGCAGCATACCACCGATAAAGTTATACCTCCAGCGGTTCAAAGCCTCACTCTCTGGTTCACAGGATAACTGTATGGCAAAGCAAAGCACTATCAACACTACATTCCACGCCCAATGTCGGCGATAGAGGCAAAGTCGATACACAATATATAACTGTATCATAAGCCCAAAGAACCAGTAAGGACCAGGCCAAATAATATCGTCAGGATTGGGAAGAAGATTATTAAAAAGTCCCATTTGACCGATAATATCCATCACATGATAATCGTGTGGAGCGTCTGTAATAGCGTCAATCATCGTAAAAGCCACAAAACCAACTATCATCATACGGAAAAGTTTTACCCAATGATATTTGATAAAACCAAAGACTGGAAGACTTGATTGTGACTGCAGCATACTTGTTGGCACTGTTGGCTGTTGCTTTTCGTACTTCATTGTCAAGCCGTATGCTGATAAGAAGAGGAATACAGGTACTCCATAATGCCCAAAGAACGATAGAATATGAAAGAAGAACAATTCGTTCCACGCCCCTTGTAACACTTGATAGAGTTTGTCTACATTGCGTTGAAAATACTGATATTCGTTCTCCTTTACCACTGGACGCAACCAATGGCAGTAGTTATGTAGGAAGATTCCGATAATGGCAAGCCCTCTCAACGCATCACACTCTACCCGCGTAAGCAACGCTTCTCGGCGTTCTTTCGTCTGTTCTGGTACGGATTGCTCTGTATATGTATTCCTTTCCTTATTAAACATCCTAACTTTAATGATTGATTTTGTGCGTTTTGAGCGTTTCTTTATACTGATCTAATTTCCCTCTATGCGTCCAGCAGCCACCTTGGAAGCTGTCTTCTATTTTGACATAGACTTCTGCTTCGGTAAGAGATGCTTCTCCGAAGGACGAGTAAGCTTATCATAATCCGTTGTATTCTTTAGTATTCTCGGTCTCATTTCATTGTATTGCGGACTGAGTATATTATACTCTGCATGGTAGTCTTTCGTATGAATACCTGCCAAATAGAGTAGCATGTGCGGTAGTGCATCCGTCATAAAACGACGATTTTTAGCACCGATTATTTCTTTGTAAATGTCAGGGATGCTTAGCAACATACTTATAAGAGCAGAAGATCCAGAAAGGAATTTCAAACTCATAATGCGCTAAGTCGTAATCAATAGCAGCCGAGTGATTGCGGCAGATGAATCCACGATTACCCTCATAGCATTCCTCTCCATGATCGGGGCATATAGATAATGATAGCCTCCTTGTCCTCAAAACGACTAATAATAGCATCTACAATGGAGTCATTATACAAGATAGCATTGTCGTAATCAGCCAATACATTTCGCTGTTTTCCATCAAGGTCGGCACGTTTCTTCTCATAGTCTTCTGCCTTAAAGTGGCGACGGTCGCTTGGGAAACGTTGGTTATATTTGACGTGCTGTCCGAGGAGATGGAAGATGATAAGGTTATGATCGGTGTTGTGTTGTTGTTGATTTTTATCGTAATCATCGAGCAAACCTCGATCAAATCGGTATAATTGTTGATTACGTGAATCGAACATCGCCGCTGAAAGTTCTGGATGATTAAGGAAGAATCCACCACTAAAATCATACACAGCCTGCTTTGCCTTAGGCAAGAACTGATTGGTGATAAAGGTCACGTGATAGCCTGCCTTACGGAAGAGTGAAGGGAAGAGTGGATAATCGCATCACTCCCCTTTCTCTCCAACAACGTGTGAGAAAAAGACGTTCTTAAACACGAAACTGGTCAGATTCCATGGTGCTACGACATCACTAAACGGTACAAGCAATCCCGACTTCTCGCGCTTAATCTGACGTGGAGTCGTCGGCATCGAAGTAGCCATACTGTTGTGAATGTAGCTTTCCATAGCTCTCACCGATGATAAGGACGATATTTGGCGATTTAAACGAACAACTATCCACACTCATCTTGTCTTTAGCTTCGATGAGACGGTCAACTTGTTGCGATGCTAACTCATTGGAGAAAATACTGAAAGCAAGGCGATAAACAGGCAGATAGAACTGTGCACAATCTGACGTTGTTAGCTCATGTTCTACAGAGCCAATGGTGTCTAAAGAGAACATTTGTACCATTTCTTTCTTGTTGTGCGCAGATGATTCAATCGCCCAACCAAGAAATACGAGACAAACGCCCCCAAGAATGTAGTGACTATGGTTAATGATTTGTTTCGCCACTGTAACCTTATAGCTAATAGCTGGTGGCAGTTTTACCTTCTTCAGAAATGTTGTTAGGATATGAATAAGCATAACAAGCAGTAGTAATCCTACACTTGAGAAGATAAGGTCAGACGCAAAATAACTACTGAAAAACTCGCTTGCCTCACGTTCATCAGTCTCACCAACAAGTAGGAGCATTGACGGATTCAACGTTGATTGGAACTTTACCCAACAGAAGAGGTCGGTAAGACTCGTACAGTAAGCGATGATATACAAAAAAGCACGAATCCATCGGCGAATCTTTAGAGGGAATAGTGTAAGAATGATGCAGATAACATATAGGTCGAGAAACAACTCTAACCACAGGTTACTATATACGGCAGCATTGGGGTTGTTGGTTGGCAACTCCGCATATGATACTAATATACCGATAAGGTACATGAAGAAAAAGAATGAGACGTTGTCCTTAATGGGCTGATACGCCTTATTCAGTAAACTGACAGCATACTTAATAAATTTCATGTAAACGTATATTTGCTTGCAAAGTTAACACTATTTTAGTACAAGGCAAAAGTTTAAGTACAAAAATAATACGGTGTTAGCAACTAAGTCTTGTTTCGTATGGGTTTTATAGGTCCTTCCATTAAATATGTGGATGCTTTCCCGTATAGGTTTAAACTAACTCTCATTAGCCCAAAAATAGGTATATTTTGGGTTCTACTAATAAATATATAGATTGAAAAATAGAATAAAGAGTTACACGCTTATAGGCTATTACAATCTCAAATTAGTTGGTCGTACAAAGGAGGATAAACTACAAGATAAAATACAAATTGATACTATGTCATTCAGTATTCTACAAGCAACCTATTACCATACCAACAATACTTGTAAATTATTTTCATACACTCGAAACCAATACATGCTCTTTTGGCTTCTAAAAGACGCTTAATTGACTTGCAAAAGACGCCCTTTAAGACCCTTACTAACGCCCTTTTGAAGTCCAACTAAGCACCTTTTCCGACACTACTTTATAACTAACTGAATTACTGAAGATTACAATATCGCTTTTCACATGTATTTTTGTACTTAGTTTATAGATCGTTTACTCAATTTATGTAATGATTTTTTTCAAAGCGTTATCTATTACTTTTAAAGTATTAAAAAGCAAAAGGGGCTCTGCTCGGAGGATGAGAAAAGAATAGATAGTAGCCAGCCCTAACTATGTTTTTGTTCCGTTAACGCTATACAAAAAGCATACACACATTCAACCGAAGAACATAATTCTTACTATAGTATGCCTTCCGATTTGGGTTTGAAACAAAAGAAATAAGTATTATTCTTGGTTAATATTCGTCATTATCATACATTATGATTATCTTTACACCCAAAACTAAATACTTAGAACATGGAATATGACCTTCTATCCTTTTTAGTATCATCTTATTTTTCAATAGCATTATTGGGCTTCTTCTATCTTATCTCCAAGCTCAACCAAATAAGTAATACGCTAAACAACGTCAGTTTTGAGATTTCCACACTGAAACTTATCATTGAAAAAGATGCAGCGTGAGAAACAGAAACAAGCTGAAACAGAAACAGAAACAAAGCCAAAAGAAACTCTTGAACAACCTAAGGAGCAGGTCGTAGAAAACTTCGAAGGAAGTTCAGAATGAGTCCGTTAGTCCTAATCCTAACTGGTGGCAACAACCTATAACGGACGAAACACCAACAACCGATAAGGCTGAAGAAACAGAGACTACGGGTGAAAACGAACAGCCAGAGCCACAGGAAACACCAGAAACTATAGAAGTTCCTATTGTACACAATGAGGATATCAGACCTTCTACTGTAGAAATTCCTATTCAAGAGACAGAGGATAAGACTCCAGAAGTTGAGGAAGAAACCCCTGAAACCATTGAAGAACCTGTAGAAGAAGAACAGGAAGAGCCTGCAATGGCTATGGAGGAAGAGGAGGAAATTGAAGAATATGCCACTTCTGAGACCAACTTTGAGAAATATATCGGTGAGAACCTCTTTGGAAAGATTGGTATTCTCATCTTTATCATTGGTATCGGTTTCTTCGTTAAATATGCTATCGACCAGAACTGGATCAATGAGACTGCACGCACATTGATGGGCTATGCGGTCGGCGCAGGTATGTTAGTACTGGCTGAACGATTACACAAACGCTACCATACTTTCAGTTCACTGTTAGCAGGTGGTGCCTTTGGTATCTACTATTTGATCACAGCCATCGCCTTCCATTACTATGCCCTGTTCTCTCATACAATGGCATTTGTAATCTTATGTGTCACAACTATCTTCATGTCAGCAGTCTCCGTCCTATACGATAGGAAGGAATTGGCAGTCACAGCACTCGTTGGCGGCTTTATTGCACCTTTCATTATTAGTACGGACTCAAGTAGTATCATTAGCCTACAGATTTATATTACCATATTGAACATTGGTATGTTCTGCCTTGCAATGTATAAGAAATGGGCAATACTACCTATGGTTTCCTTCGGTTTCACCTATATAATATTATGGGGAACAACTGCATTAGGTTCATTCTCTGATAGTGAGGCTGTCACAACTTATCCTACCCTATTTGCTTTGCAACATTATTCTACGTCATTTTCCTATTGCCTGTTGTCTTTATTCTGCGCACACAGTATGGTGAAAACACCAGACTTGGACTATTGGGCATCATCACAGCTAATAGCTTCATGTATCTTATTTATGGCGATTTCCTCTTACAACACTTCGAGACATCATCTGATACGACAGCTTACTTAGCTTTCTTCATAGCTGCTGTCAACCTGGCAATACACCTTTATTTGCGATTCCGCGTCGAAGGACAAGACACACTGCGCAACCTTATGTTGGGACTTTGCGGTCACATTCGCCTCTATGGGTATTCCAATTCTGTTCAGCGCAGCCAATGTTCTTATGGTATGGGCAGCTGAGTCAGTACTTCTTTTGTGGCTCTTCACAAAGGAGAAAAACAGAATCTACGAGTTGGCTTCAGCAGTATTATTACTCCTAACGTTGGGAGCATTGGCATACTACAGAACAACTGACACCTTCATCCATGATACAGGAGATAGTTTATTCTTCAATGGTGCCTTCTTTGTGACTACATTTGTAAGTATAGCCTACTATGTTGTAGCTGTCATTATGCAATTTAATAAGGAACTATTCAGTGATACGAAGCGTCTAATTGCATACACTCCATGCAATGCTATAGCCTATGCGTTGGGCTTCAGCATCCTGTTCCTTGCTTTCAGAGACAACTTCCACTTCCATCTTGAGCAACCAATATCAGAGTATGCGTCTCTACTTACAGCAAACATAATGCTCTTAGGAGGAGCACTTATCCTGCGCAAACGCTTCGAAATAAGTGAAAACAAGTTAGCATACGAGATAAGCCTCTATCTTGCAGGAATCTTATTTGCTATGACTGTATGGAATTACACTGATCCAGAAGGACTCTTACTGAGATGGTTAATGGCACTCGTAACAATCGCTTATATGGCATATTGTATGCGTGGGCAACTCCTTGTAACCTCTAATCAGCGAAACTTACATATAGAATACTCCATTATATCAACACTGATGTGGCTTACCCTGACGCGTTTATTGCTGATTACTTTCAATGAAGTAAACTTCAGTACCGCCTTCTCTTTGTCGTTAGGTATTGCAGCCTTCATCTTGATGTGTATCGGTATGCGTTACCACAGTAAGGAGATTCGTATTGTTAGCTTGGCAGAATTCGGTATTGTCATTGGCAAACTCATTCTCAATGACGTATGGGCAATGCCTGCTCTTGGTAAGATTATTGTCTTCATCAGCCTTGGAGCCATTCTCCTTATCCTCTCATTCCTCTATCAGAAGCTTAAAGATGCTCTCTTCAATGAGAAGGAACAAGAACAGGAGTAAGCCTCAACATCAGACATTAACATAACAACAATCGCCCTCATCTGTCCAAATTACATTTCTATCTTGGACTGATGAGGGCGATTGCTGGTATAGTATTCGTGTTTCTTACCTATTATATTAGGAGAGATACACTTCTTAATAATTCAATCCAAACATCCAAAGAGGTATGATATTACCTGTACCAATCTCGATATCGTCTTTTACTACATATCCCTTCTTAGCTTCAACAATCTGTTTCTGCCCCTTACTCTTTCCTCCGACTTCAAAGGTTACACCATTAATCTCAAAGTCTGAGATACGAGAAACTATAATATCATTATGTACTCTCAACTGATTATAGAAGAAGGTTTCTCTTATATTCCCAATATTAGCTTCACTACCTGCTAAGATATAAGCTAAATTAGGATTATCGAGATAAACCTTATCGACCTTACCTAATCCTCTTATGCCACCAGTAGCATCTCGTAGTTGACTAATAATCCCAGCCTTTTCCATATATAAAAGTAATCTGGAAGCACATTCCTACTCACTCCCACCATGGTTGCCAACGAATCCATGACAGGCTTAAAAGGTACGCTACGTGAAATTATAGCAAGTAACTTCTTTAGCTTACGACTTGTTGAAAGTGTCATATTTGCAAACTGTGGTATATCAACCTCCATCGTAAGATTGACACTTTGGTTTAATAACATTATAAACTCAACGTCATCTCCAAATGGATAATACCCATGACGCAAATATTCTTTAAACAAAGGTAGTGGATGTTCCAGTCCTTTGGGGAGTTCCACCCGATGATGAAGAATATCTTCTAAACCATAAGCTGGAACAACAATGCTCTTAAACATCTCCAGATACTCTCTGAAAGAAAGTCCCTGTAAATGATAAACAGGAGCGCGACGGCTAAGGTCTGCCTCTCCTTGTATTATATCAAGAACCGACGAACCAGTAAAAGCAACTTTCAAATCAACATGGGTATCATATATTTGCTTTAGTTCTTGTGCCCAACCTGTGTACTTGTGAATCTCATCAATAAAGAGATATTCTCCTCCTTCTCTGCAGAATTCATCTGCCAAATCAACAAGTGTATGAGATGAAAAATAGACATAATCAGCTGAAACATAAAGCATATTCTGCTCTGACTGATGCTCCTTTATATATTGTAGAAACATCGTTGTCTTACCGACACCACGTGGACCAACCAGTCCTAACATCTGTCTTCCCCAGTCTAAACGATTATATAGATAACGATGAAAAGTGGTAGAGGTGTGCTCTATCCTTTCCTTCATAAATTGTATTAAACTAATATCCATAGCTCTTCTTTTTGCTACAAAGATACGAAAAATGCACTAACCATAGTGCAAAATTACCAATAAATTGCACTACGAGCAGTGCAATTTATGTTAAATAATGCACTATCTACAGTGCATATCACAACGATTCTTGCATTATCCACAGTGCAATTGAAATAATGCATAGCATAAAAGAATACTTATGAGTACTGCACTCTGGTAAGTCTTTCCCACACATTGATTAGTTATTAGCCTCTGATTATCATCATTATAATAACCTTGATGCTCCTTTCTTCCCATCTTCAACCCATGTGTGAGTACTCCGCACATGTCGTGCTGATGGTTCGCACCAATGGTGTTTGGCGTCCGCACCATTGGTGCGGAGTACTAAACACATTGCAATAACTTATCAAAATGGGGGCAACTTATTGACAGAAGCAAGCTATACTACCAAAACTAACTAACCGATATGCGGTTAAAAAAAGTTTCACATACAAGAGAATACAATTACAGTAGCAAATAGTCACAACATACAAAGCAGTTCTTTTAGAAGTTTAAAGACATAGAAAATTACTAACGAAGCATGTTAAAAGAATAAAAAAAACACATCGCTAATGTAGTTCTTCAGTAAAAAAAACGACTAATAGAATAACATTGGTCTTTTTATTTACCTTTGTAATAAGATAATATCTAAGATAAGTAACGTCTTAATGACACCTTTAAGGTGAGAAAAGTAACATTAAATAGCAGAAAAGTATATATTTAACACATAAAACAATAAGCACATGAAAGCAAAAATCTTACTTTTTGCAGCCTCATTCATAGCTACATCAGCTATGGCACAGGGACTGAAGTCGGGCGTAGACCGCAACAACATGGACTTTAACGTGAAACCCGGTGAGAACTTCTATGAGTATGCTGCAGGGTAACTGGTTGAAGAGCCATCCACTTGACAAGGAGCATCCAATGAACGGTGCCTTTGTTGATTTGGAAGAATTGAACAAGAAACGCATCCGTGAGATGGTTGAGGGATTATGCGAAGAAGCCACAGACAAAGGGCACTGTAGCACAGAAGATTGCTTCTATCTACAACCTTTATATGGATAGCGTACGCCGTAATCGAGAGGGATATGCCCCTATTAAGCCTGTGTTGGCTAAGATTCGTGCAGCAAAAAATCGTAAGGATCTCATCAAACTGATGTACGACCTTGACGTGAAGGACTATGGCACCTTCCCTGTTGGCTTTGGTATGACAATCGATGCAATGAATTCTGACCGTTATATCATTGGTATCTCACAAGGTGGTCTTGGCCTTGATCCTGAATATTACACAAAGCCTAACGACCAGCAGAAGGCCGTTGTAGAAGCTTACAAGAGCTTGAACAACGATTTGTTCAAGATGGTTGGCAACGATGCTGCAACTGCAAAGAAGAAGATGGAGGCTGCTTTCTCGATTGAGAACCAGATTGCGAAGGTGAGCTATGACCAAGTAAAGTCACGTGATTCACAAGTTAACTATCACCCAATGACGTGGGATCAGTTCGTAAAGAGCTATCCTGGTGTTGACTGGAACTATCTCCTTAAAGCGTCAGGCTATCCAAACAACGGCGGAAAGGTTGCTGTAGGACAGCCAGAACCTGTCCATGAGGTAGAGAAGATACTTGCCACAGCACCATTAGACGCACTGAAAGCTTATATGGAATTGGCTGTTATCTCAAGCTCTGCAGGTATGCTATCAGACAATTTCACTGATCGCAAATTCGAATATAAGAAGGTGGCATACGGTGTTCAGCAACAGCAACCACGTTGGAAGCGTGCTTTGTCTTTCGTACAGGACATTATGGGTGAGGCTGTTGGTAAACTCTACGTACAGAAATACTTCCCTGAAAGCAGTAAGCAACGTATGATTACGTTGGTAAAAAAATCTTCAAGATGCTTTTGCACAGCGTATCGAGGAGAACACATGGATGACTGCTACAACAAAGAAAAAGCCTTAGAGAAGTTGCAGGCATTTGACATTAAGATTGGATACCCAGATAAATGGCAGAATATGGATAGCGTTTTCGTGATTGACGATAATAAGTCATTGATTGAAAACGTGAAAGCTGTACAGAAGCAGCTATGAGTATCGTATTGCAAAACGCTGGGGTAAGCCTGTTGATAAGAAGGAATGGCACATGACTCCACAGACGGTTAATGCTTACTATTACCCAACAACCAACAGTATCAACTTCCCTGCTGCTATTCTCCAACCTCCATTCTTCGACCCATCAGTGGATGATGCAGCCAATTATGGTGCTATCGGTGCTGTCATTGGTCATGAGATGAGCCACGGATTTGACGACCAAGGTTGTCAATTTGATAAGGATGGTAATATGAAGAACTGGTGGACAGAAGAGGATAAGAAGAACTATGACGCTCGTACAAAGGTTCTTGTAGACTGGTTCAACAAGCAGGAAGTAATCCCTGGCTTGTATGTTAACGGTGAGAAGACACTCGGTGAAAATATCGGTGACAACGGAGGTTTGAACATTGCCTTCCGTGCACTTGAAAACAGTATGAAGGCAAAACCACTGAGCGATATGGACGAATTCTTCACACCTGCACAGCGTTTCTTCCTCGCTTGGGGACGTGTTTGGGCAAAGCAACGTTGCTCCTCAGTTTGTTGCTTATATTGTCAATTCTGATGTTCACTCACCAAGTATCAGCCGTGTGAATGCAGCCCTTCCTATGATTGATAATTGGTATAAGGCTTTCGACATCAAAGAAGGTGACAAACTCTTCGTGCCACAACAGAGTCGTGCACATATTTGGTAAACGATAAACAGTAATAAGAAGGTGTGTAAAAGCGGACTGATAAACACGCTTTAGCTATCGTATATATAAAGTAAGCAGCATCTTCAGAATATCAAAATAAGGGAGTGTACCCATTTAACTTGGGTACACTCCCTCTTCTATTACAATAACGCATACCATAAAAGAACTTGTATGAACAAAACATGATATTTGTAAAAATAAAAAACAAGTATCCTTCGCCCATAATAATTGCTTAAAACATATAAAAAGTTTCCCATAAATCAAACTTCAATAACAAACAAGATGTACCGAAAATAAAAACTTCAACGAAAAAGAACATAGCATACAATAATGCAGAGCGAGGTAAAAAAACTTGATACTTACCAATATATATGACAAAAAAATCAACAAATAAAGAAAACTTTGAGTGTCAGATATCAATCATAAAAATACGCTTCAGACTTAGTAGAAGAAAAGTTTTTTTGTAATAAATTAACAAGTAACTGAAACAAACAACAAAATCAACAAAAATAAATATTCTTGATAAAAAATACGATTATTTATCTATTAATTCCATAAAATATTGTATATTTGCACCTGATAATAAAAATTAACGCCTTCTAAGAGAGTAAAGAAAAATTACACAATGGGTCAGAAGATAAAGTTTACCAAGATGCACGGTGCAGGTAATGATTACATTTATGTTGACACATTGAAGTATGATATACCTCAGCCAAGCACTGCTTCTATCGCATGGAGTAATCGTCACATGGGGATTGGAAGTGATGGTTTAGTCTTGATTGGGAAGCCAACTGTAAAAGATGCCGACTACAGAATGCGCATCTTCAATGCTGATGGTTCCGAGGCAATGATGTGTGGCAACGCCAGTAGGTGCATCGGAAAATATCTCTTTGAGAAAGAACTCACTGAGAAAACAGAGCTTAAACTCGAGACACTATCGGGCATTAAAGTGCTACAACTACATATTAGTGCTGACGCAAAACATGTAGATTCGGTTACAGTCGACATGCTTGAGCCTAAGTTTGATGTAAAAGAACAATACCAAGGAGCCTCTCCTAACCTCGTTCCTTATCATCTTCCCTTAGTAACAAGCAACGATGTGCACCCCACTTTCGTAAGTATGGGTAATCCACATTTCGTTATCTTCCTTGATCAAAAGCAAGATTGACGACACGAAGCTACCCATCACTGACACCGACTTAACAGTCATAGGTAAGGCGTTAGAGCATGACCCAGCTTTCCCTGAGCGTTGCAACATTGAGTTCGCATGCTTAACAGGAGCCAATCATCTACGAACACGCGTATGGGAACGTGGCAGCGGAATCACAATGGCATGCGGAACAGGAGCTTGTGCCACAGCGACTGCGGCTATAAAGAACAACATCGCCGACCGTTCTAAACCTGTTGAAATAGAAATGGATGGTGGTACGCTCACCATTGAATGGAAAGAAGACAACCACATTTACATGTCAGGACCAGCAGCTTTTGCCTTCGAAGGTGAGGTTGAACTCCCTGAAGAATAAGAATAAGAAAGGATGTCACTACAAGAAATAAGCGAAACAACGCTTACAAAGGTATCCCAAACAGAACAAACACAAGATGGCACATATAAACGAAGAGTTTCTTAAATTACAAAAGAATTACCTCTTTGCTGACATTGCAAAGAAAGTAAATGCTTATAAAACGGCTCACCCTGATAAGAAAGTTATCAGTTTGGGCATCGGAGATGTCACCCAACCTTTAGCACCCGCAGTGATTGAAGCAATGCATAAGGCGGTCGACGACATGGCGACTAAGGAACATTTCCATGGCTATGGACCAGAACAGGGCTATCTATGGCTCCGTGAAGCCATTGTCAAAAACGACTACGAGGCACGTGGCATACACCTTGACCCTTGTGAGGTATTTGTCAACGATGGAGCAAAGAGCGACACTGGAAACATTGGTGACCTATTGAGTCAGGACAACACAATGGCTGTGACCGACCCTATCTATCCTGTCTACATTGACTCTAACGTCATGGGAGGTCGCGCAGGAGTCTTCGAGAATGGCCGTTGGAGCAACGTCACATACATGTCCTGCTGTGAGGAAAATAAGTTTGTACCGCAGATTCCCGACCATCGTGTCGACATGGTTTACCTCTGCTACCCAAATAATCCAACAGGCATGGTGATAACCAAGGAAGAACTTCAGAAGTGGGTTGACTATGCACTGGCACACAATGCAATCATCTTCTACGATGCTGCATACGAAGCTTATATTCAAGATGATGACATTCCTCACTCTATCTACGAGATACCAAATGCTAAGAAGGTTGCAATAGAGTTCCATAGTTACAGTAAGACTGCCGGCTTTACGGGTATTCGTTGTGGCTATACCATCATTCCAAAGGAGCTAACAGCAACAACAAAGGATGGTAAATGTGTTGAAGTGGCACAATACTGGGACCGTAGACAATGCACAAAGTTCAACGGAACAAGCTACATCTCACAACGTGCTGCAGAGGCAATCTACAGTCCAGAAGGTAAGAAGCAGATTAAACAGACCATCGATTACTACATGGAGAATGCTCGCATCATACGCGAGAGTTTAACAGAGTTAGGTCTCACTGTCTATGGTGGACAGAATGCACCTTACCTATGGGTGAAGACACCGGCAGACACTCCTTCATGGAAATTCTTTGAGGAGATGCTTAATGGTGCACAGGTTGTTTGTACACCTGGTGTTGGCTTCGGCTTAGCTGGCGAGGGATTCATACGCATCACAAGCTTTGGAGACCGCAATGATTGCATCGAAGCAATAGCCAGAATTAAGAAATGGTTAAATAAATAAGAGTATAGAAAATCTTTTCAGATAATCATACATAAAAAAATAACTACCAAAATCCTATTTTTAATGGGATATTTTTAGTTACCAGTGGGATTTCATCGTGAGATGAGATCCCACACCTTTTTTATATATAGTGGTACAAGACGACTCCTCTATTGTGTAAGTTCCATCTTATTTCCCCACCCCACTATCATCTGAAAAACAGTTTTATAGAATCTTTTATCCCTATAACTGTAATCATTTCATTTTCTTTTCAGTATCTTTGCGTTCAGATAAATCATCAATTAAAAACAGAAAGAATATGAACGTAGGAGATAAAAGCACCAGAGATCCTAGGGTACTCGATCGGGGATGGAAAAAGAAATTAAGTTGAGCGATTATAAAGGACAAAAGATTGTTCTTTATTTCTACCCTAAGGATTCAACATCAGGCTGCACAGCGCAGGCATGCAACCTTCGTGATAACTACAAGGAGTTAAGAGACAAGGGATATGTGATTATCGGAGCAAGTATACAGGACGAGAAATCACACAAGAAGTTTATCGAGAAGAACGAACTTCCTTCCCACTCATTGCCGATACCGACTTAAAGCTCGTTGAGACATTCGGTGTTTATGGTGAAAAGAAGATGTGTGGCCGCACCTACATGGGTACATTCCGCACTACTTTCATCATCAACGAGGATGGTATCATTGAGCGTATCCTCGGTCCAAAGCAAATTAAGACCAAGGATCACGCTGCTCAAATCCTTGCTGAAGACTAAGTCTTGCAATGGAAGGCATAGTTACAGAAAGTCGATAACACGCTCATAATAATAAGAGAACGCCGATAATAAAAGAATCAAAAAACGCTCTCTACTAAAAGAGATGTGATAAAAAAGAAACGAAACAACTATGTCTAAAGCTCAAGACACAAGCAGTAAGAAAACGAAGACGATAAGCAAAGATAGCAAAGTCTAGGAATACAAAAACAACCTCACCATTCACTTCCCTCTTCACTTGGAGAGGGAGGGATGGTGAGGTCTTTCTAAGGATATAGAAACGAAGTCATTACGAAAAAGACTCCTTACCCTTGCTAACAAATATGAAACCTCGTCCTTTCTCAATGGTGACCCATCATGGTTTATGCACCAAGTGATTGGCAAAAGAAATCAAGAAACCATCGCTTTTATTGCTGCTTGCCTAAGTTATGGTTCCGACAAGTTTTCCTGCCTCGCATACAATATCTGCTCGATTGCTCACGTAGCGAACCCTACGAGATGGATTAAAACAGGAAGGTACACACTCGACATTCCTAATGACAATCAATGCTTCTATCAGCTTGTATACCAATGCTATGATGTGCGACCTCTTCCACGCACTACGAAAAGATGTATGAGGGAGTATGGCGACATGGAAAAATTATATTCGTAGCTATGCAAACCTCCAAAAGGGAAGTAAAAAGACTGATGCAATTACCGCTATTGAAGCTATTTGCGACCATTTTTAAAAACATGGGAAGCAGTCAGGAATCAGTACCCTAAAACACGAATTCAAGCTGTAAACGTGTATGTATGTTCCTACGCTGGATGGTTCGAACCGACTCTGCAGTAGACCTTGGACTATGGTCGAGATCTTATCGACCAACGTTCGCTCATCATCCCTCTTGACACCCATGTCATACAGCAGTCTCTGCAATTAGGTCTCATCACAAGCAAGACTACTTCTATGTCGGTTGCTCGAAAAACTAACCAATAAACTGTTAGAAATCTTCCCTAATGACCCTCTAAAAAGCTGATTTTGCCCTCTTTGGATATGGAGTGAATCAGAAATAGAACAGTATCCCTGTTTGATAACAGACTCAAAGGATAAAAGTAAGGTTCTTCCGAAAATATGGAGTACTCAACTAAAAAGTCTTATATAATAGGCACACGAGTCACGGAGGGACGGAGGTAAACGCTATATCACGGAGGTGCCAGTGGCTGCAAGAGCGACGGAGATATAGCGTACAGATTCTTAATAACTTTTGGAATAAATAGCTTTGAGGCATAAAGTTACTAAAAAGAGTGTGCAAACAAGCTCCATCGCTCTGTCACCGAGCAGTTTGCCTCCGTTACTTCCATTGCTTTTGTTTTAATAATCCTCCGTCCTCTCCATGCCTCCCGTGACTTTTCGTCAGAAAGCCTAACACTTAAGTGGTAAAACCTTATCACTCCAAAATCCTGAAACCCTAAAGTAAGAACTCGTATTCTTTATTAGCTTTGTAATAAAAGATTCAAAGAGACTCAGAAATTAAAGGAAGCAGTGGACGCGAACTAAAGAGCTTAATAGCCTTGCAAAAGGTGCTTACGAGGTCTAACTAACGCCCTTTATGCAGACCCTTATTAAAGCACCTTTTTAAAACGCGATTCCATATAACACTGATTATAAGATAGTTTACAAAAATCCGAAGTAATGGGCATTTTTCTTGAATATCAGACTTCCATTACATTCTTTTTGTAAAGTTATTTCATATCCTCTGAATACAAAAACCGGTTTTCGAAAAGGAAAGAAAGGGAGTATAAACAAGCGAAGACGGTGCTCGAAAACAAAGAAAAACAAAAATCCCGACTACGTTATAAACGCAGACGGGACCTAGTACTACTCTCAAATTTCTAAATTGCTTTCTTAATTGGGCGGCGATGTGATTATTCAGAGTTAACTGCCTTTGCTACTAATGCTGCAACTACTACAGCTGATAATACTACTGAAATCATAATCTTTTTCACCTTTAATGGGAGACCTTTTTTTCCCCTGTTCATTAATATCATTATCCTTTAATTACGAGTGCAAAGTTAGGCAAAAACAAAAACATCCAACAAAAGATACAAACAATAAACTTAGGAATCCACCTTTTAATTAGCCTGTATCAGAGTCGAGTTGACGTAAATCAAAGAAATATCACTTGCTTTTCTCAATTATTTAAACTAACTTTTGCCAGCCGCAAGCAAAAAGGCACAAAAAGAATGGAGAAAAACCAAAATTACGCAATGCGTGGGACTTTGTAGAACACACTGGAATAAGTATTTTTCCTCACAGGAAAAGGCTGGAACTGGTAAAACAACCTTCCTTTCGCACACTCAAAAGGCGCAGCAATAAACGAAACATGTGTTGCCCCTACTGGCGTGAGCTGCTATCAATGCGGGCGGTATGACGATTCATTCTTTCTTCGGTTGCCCCTCTCGCCTTTCAGTACCCAATACTAACATCAAGAATCGATTTGATTATAGCAAGAAAACGCAGATTATCCGTACTCTCGACTTACTCATCGGTGACGAGATGGTAGTGGTGCGAGCAGATGTTCTTGATGCAATTGACTCCGTTTTTACGTCGTTTTCGTGAGCCAGATAAGCCCTTTGGTGGCGTACAACTCCTGATGATGGGCGACACAACAGCTTACTCCCGTTGTAACTCTGAAGAAGAGGAACTATTCGACAGTACTATGACACTCCTTATTTCTTTGGTTCAAAAGCATTACGCAGCGTTAGCTATGTAACTATTGAGCTAACTCACGTCTATCGACAGCAAGATGAAACTTTCATCACCTTACTTAATAATATAAGAGAAGGGAAAGTGTCTGCAGATGACCTCCAACGCCTCAACGAAAGATATGACCCAACGTTCCAACCACAGGAAGGTAGTGATTATATTCGATTGACAACACATAACAGAATGGCGGAAAGCTATAACGAGACCAACTTCGTAAACTTCCCGCAAAAGCCTATACCTTCAGCGCAGAAACAGATGGTAACTTCCCTGAATACAACTATCCAACAGACTTCAACCTTACGCTGAAGACGGGTGCGCAGGTGATGTTCATACGTAATGACAACAATGGACGTTACTATAATGGGCGTATTGGACACTTACCCATGTTGATAACGAGAAAATATATGTTCTATGTCCTGGAGGATGAGGAATTTGAGGTTGAAGTTGAGACATGGGAGAACACTAATACACACCTTAAACGAGAAAACAAAACAAATAGAAGCAGAGGTGCAGGGTACTTTTGAGGCAGGTATCCACTGCGTCTGGCGTGAGCTATCACAATACATAAAGTCAGGGACTTACCTTTGAACATGCTATCATAGATGCGCAAAGCGTCCTTTGCTTCAGGACAGGTTTATGTTGCATTAAAGCCGTTGTAAGACCTTAGAAGGTTTTGGTTTTGGCATCGCCGATTGAGTGTCTGCGATTATAAATGATAACCGTGTAGAGTGAGTATATCTCTCATCAAACAGAAAGAAAGCAGAAAAAGTATCTCCTTTACCTGCCTTGAAAGAAGAATACCACCGCCAATTACTTATCGAGTTATTCAACTTCAACGAGATTAAAACCTACGAAACAGCTCTCTTTAGGGTATTAGCAGAGTTCTTCTTCAAGTTTACAAAGATAAAACTGCCTGCATAAAATGGCGCTTACTGACTTAGGTCGCGCATCATCCAAGTATCGATGAAATGGGAGATCTTATCAAAAGATGACCACCGAGCAGCTTCACGAAGAGGTTTCAAGGGAGAGAATAAAGAAAGGCACTCTACTTCCATGAGTGAGTTGACCAGAATCTTCAGTAGAATGATACCAGAGTTGACGAAGGAAGTACAGACAAACAATAAGATGGGTGCTAAACGTTTTGACAACGCTTACACTGAGACTTAAACAGACTTATCAGGCAAAGCATGACCTGTTGGAGAGCATAATAGAAGATGGTTTCTCTGTAACTACCTGCCTCACAGCAAAGCAGAGGCTATTCTCAACAGTATTTCCGATGGAGCGAGGAAAAAGAAGAAAGAAGAGAGAGATAAAGACAAACCTAAAGAGAAAAATAAAGCACTACCTGAACAGACCTCTAACCTCTTCAAAACTGGAAAAAGCGTTGAAGAGATTGCCAAAGGCAGGGATTGACACGGGTACAATCCAGGGACATCTCGTATCTTACATCCTAAATGGAGACATAAAGCTTGAAGAGTGATTGATGAAAAGAAAATAAATATCATCAAACGAAAAAATTAAAGCTGTTGGAACGAGAGGCGGAATGAACCCTATTAAGGGTTATGCCCTTCAGATATAACCTATAATGACTACGATTAATTATGAAGACAATGGTAACTTAAAGACTAAAACAACACCTTACAATCTCTTATAAAGAGGATTACCATGCTTTTCAAGGTAATCAAAATATCAAAAACGTCAAAGAGCCTAATAAAATAAAACAACCTCTGAGACGTTGTCCTTGCAACATAAAATCCCAGTATAAACCATACTAAAAAGGAAAGAGTGAGGTTTTCTGAGATTATTTTATTATCTTTGTATGAGACAACACACAAATATATCATGATACTAAGTTATGCAACCTCATTGGCGGCTATAATTGCTTCAGCTATATGCTTTGCCATCATTGCATTGATGTATTGGAAGTCACCAAGCGGTCCACTCACTTTTAAGCGTAGAATAATTATATTGGACTATGGGCTCCTTCTTCTATATCTTTGCTGCCATGTTTTACGAAGTATAAACGATGAAACGGAGATATTATGCGTTCCGTCGATATTATCATTATACCTTCTCTGGGAGTCTTTCCTTATCACATGCACAACATTCAGCAATGGAAAGATTTACAAGAACACGTATGCTCTGTTATTCTATGACCTCCTACCACTATCACTACTTGTCCCACAGATGATATATAGCAGCGAACGGAGACATTCATCATTACCAGGGATTACAGTCAACTACAGGCTGATCTCCAGCAAACAATGCCAATACAAGCTTTAATGCGTATTGTCTTTTCGGCTGGTATCCTCTTCTGCAAGCTATTGATGATTATAGAGATTGTAACACAACAGATTAAATACTAAGCATCAAATTATCGATGAAAACGGAATCTTGAGAGGTGTGGCACGACGCAACAAAAGCTCTATTTGGGACGGAATACTTCTCATGATGGTAACGATGGGACAACTATGTTCAGTCTACAACTTACCATGCCTTATTAAAGATTTGTATCATATTTACTGTCATAGCAATCACACGTTTCTACGTGGAATCTACATAAACACATTATGATTTTGGGTCAAACAACTATAACAAAGGTAACTCTATTAAAGAAAAATGGACAGAGTGGCTTCACCAAGACCCATTCCTTTGGCTGATACAGAGCTCTACAATGGAGAGACGGCGAGAGTCTATCGGGAATACAGACCGTAGCCTCTCTACTATATCCTATGAGTTTGCGGGTAAGACATTCCTATCTTGGCAAAGCGAGATGTCGTATGATTCATTGCTGCCGTAGAGTTACTCAAAAACGATGACAAAAACATCTCCAGAAATCGCATACGAGATGTGGTTATAGCGACCTTGCGGCTATGAGTAAAGCCTTCAAAAAGAGGTTCAGGTAGCTCAACCATTTTAGGAAGAGGCTTAGCGACGCAAAGAGACCTCAAACTACAGATTCCCTTGAAGATGAAGTTTAATCGATGAAATGGGCGAAAAACGACGTTTAAAAAGGGTATAAAAGGTAGTTATAATGAAAAAATAAGTCTTATAACAAATATAATTTATTTTGAGATAGACATCTCTATAAAAATAACTATCTTTGTAATGTCAATTAAAGATATTTCTTGGTAGCAATCAAATTACGTTTAAATAGTTATTAGTAAGTTAATAGTCAAATTAAACTAATTGGGATGGTCCTCGTGAGAAGATTGCCTAATGATTTTTTGAGTCAAATAATTTTTTGAGTTATTTAGTTAAGTGGCTGAGTGTATGTCTGCGTGAGCAGATATACACTTTTTTCTTTTCTATAGTTTGAGTCGACAACTCGCGTGGTTTCATAAGAACTTCACACATAAACAATTCTTTAGAAGCCTACTTTTATAATTCTGATGGGGCAAATACACCTCTTCTCTACCATCTTTATCCATTGTATTATAACTCGTCCCATGTCATATTCTTAGTAAGCACCAACTGTGCGAAGCATGAGCACCAGCCGTGCGGAGTACTAACACCATACGTGCGGAGGGTTAAATACCTTATAATATACAGCAAGATGAAAAGCCATTTGCTGTTACCAAAGAGCTATATAGTCCAAAACAAAATAGCATCTATTGGATTAGAGGTTTCCTTTCTCAAAGACAATAGGAATGAAAAGAGCATAACTATCAGCTTTAAAAGTACAATTTTGATTAAAAATTATTAGGCTGTAATAATGAGAATAATATCCTTAAATACTTTTGCCAGATAATCTCAAAAATAACTAATTTTGCAGATAGAACTTTCATTATCAAGACCAAAAGATATGGCAAATTTAAGATTTGGAGCTGTTGAAGAAGCATTCAAAAACGCATGTAGAAGTCAAGACACCTACAGAACATCCAGAACAGTTCTACGGTGAAAGTACGTCTTTAATCGTGCAGAATAGCACGAAGTATCTCCCTGTTGATGTGTGCAAAAGCTGATAGACGTCATTGACAGCAGTTCTCACGATTGAGACCGTTCCATCGCAGATGCAGTAGCGCAAAGGCATGAAGAGAAATGGGCGAGAGGAACATGGAGCAACTCCACTACACCCACTGGTTCCAGCCACTCACATGAAGGTACAGCAGAGAAACACGATGCCTTTGTCGAGCATGATGGCAAAAGGAGGAATGATTGAAGAGTTCTCAGGAAAGCTTCTCGTTCAGCAGGAACCTGACGCCAGTTCTTTCCCTAATGGAGAATCCATATACCTTTGAAGCACGCTGGCTATTCAACTGGACTAACAAGTCCTGTATTCATCATCGAAGACACTTTGTATTCCTACAATATTTATATCTTATACTGGAAAGCACTCGACTACAAAAGCACCATTATTAAAAATCCTCCATGCTGTTAATGTTTGCAGCAACTGAGGTTTACTAATACTTTTTATCAAGACGTAAAACGAGTTCCACACTAACCTTGGATGGGAACAGAATGACTTCCTTATGGAGTGAAGACTTGTACTTTGCTCAGTCCTGACCTTATGCTACAGGACGTACGCTGATGGGACATGACTCTGCAAAGAACCAGCAAATGGACGACCATTACTTCGGTACTATTCCTGAACGATTACACAAAGCTTTCATGAAGGATCTTGAGACCACAAGCACTCAAATTGGGTATTCCTTGCAGACACGTCACAATGAGGGTGGCTCCTGGTCAGTTGAGTTGGCTCCTATCTTGAGGAATGTAACCTTGCTGTAGACCATAATATGCTATTGATGTCACTCATGAAGAAGGTTGACACAAGCATGGTTTCCGTGTTCTTCTACATGAGAAACCTTTCGCTGAGTCAATGGTTTAGTAACCGCCATAACAACTGGAGCCCTAAACACTGACACTAGGTATTCTCCTCATACAGCGGGTGAGACCTTAACGATAACCTTCGTTTCCATTGTCTTCCATCACTAGAGACCTGTGGCTCAATCTCGTGCGGCGGTCTTCTGAAGCATCAGTAATGGGTGCAATAACGATAAATCGTCTTGGAGCTAACGAGCACCCACCTGCTATTATCTCCTCATTCCTCGGAAAACAGATTAGATTGATCTCGCCGGGCATATGAAAGGCTGACAAGGAGAAACATCTTTAGCCTTACTGGAAAGACCGGTTTACAGATGGACATTCCAGAGATTTCCAGAGTTACTTATCGATAGTACCGACCGAAAACCGCACGTCTCCTTTTTGCCTACGGGTAACCGCACGGAGTTCCGTGCAGTGGGTTACTAGAACTAACTGTGCATCTGCAATGATTGTACTGAACACTGCTGTAGCAGAAGCTTTAGAGCGTTTCAGTGAGCGTGTTGACGCCTTGATTGAGAAAGGTGAAGACCTAACATCGACGATTATCGTATCATTCGGCTGAAGACGATGTAAGACTTGTAAGCCCTATCACTTCGATGAAACGGATATTCTGATAGCTGGAAGGAAGAAGCCCAAAAGCGTGGACTCGATTGCGAATCAAGTTGTTCCTACGTCTTCCGACCTACTACCTGACGAAGATTCTATCAAGATGTTTCCCGAGTCGATGAACGTGATGAAACGTAATGAGTTGGAGGCACGTAACGAGGTAAAATGGAACATACACAGAGAGTACAAATCAGAGCACGTGTGATGGGCGATTTGGCGATGAACCATATCATCCCTGTGGCAACATTACCAAAAACCAGTTGGCGAAGAATGTACAGAAAGCTGGTCCAATATCTTCGGAGATGTGGGGAAAACAGCTCAGCGAGCGTAACATAAAGATTATACGTGAGATTGCTGAACACTAATATCATCAGAGACTGGTGTTGAAGAACTTGTCAGATGCGTAAACAAAGCCAATAAAATGAAAGTCAGCACGAAAAAGCAATCGCTTATCACGATACTATCCGCAGATGGAACCATCCGATATCAGATTGATAAATTGGGTTGGTGGTCAGCGATGAGCTTTGGACACTTCTAAAGTATCGTGAACTGCTCTTTATCAGATAAAAGATTGCGATTTCATCGACAATTAACACTTTCTTCGTATCTTTTACTTAACACTGCTAAGGGGCGAAAAAGTACCAAAAGGCAGGTAATCAAACATCAACGGATTACCTGCCTTCTATCGTTCAAGAAACGATATTACTGCTGTTTCTTTCTCCTTATAGATAACATTATGGCACCTTGCCATGAACGACGGGTACCTCTGGATGCTCATCTAAGAGCTCTCAATACTGGCGGAATACGCTTCTCTTCGAGAGATCCTCATCAATCGCTATAAGGATGCCGTTTCCTCTACATCACCAAACCCCATAGTTGATAGCTGTACCGAAAGAGTTTTAGTCCGTTGGAAAGATTCATATAAGCATTCACTAAAGGAGGGATGTTATATCCCAACTCACGTATCTCTATTTAATATTCTATAGTCCTCCTTAAAACCATTTTCCTTGGAAAAGAGCATCCAGCTCAGTGGTTGGAGTGCTCAATTTTTCAACGGTTTAATCAGTATAATAAGGTCTTCTTATCGTCAAAATACTTCTTCAGTAAAGAATCATATCCCTACCGACGGATATAAGGATACATAGTCATCTTTCCGAAAATACTTACATTCAGAAATTTAGCACCGTCAACGCTCCAGAGGTCCATCCCAAGGTTTATCTAACGCAAAGATGCTCTTAGAATTCTCACGAACGTTCTGGTAGTCAATGAAACAAAAGAACGTCCAAAGCTCAACTGTATAAGGACATACTCCTTCTATGAACTAACTGAGAAATGGAACGTATATGTGACGATCATTTTGGCTGTCCGTTTTTATCTATTTTCCCACTCACCAAAAGATATAACGATATCCACCGATAATCTCTTCCGCTGAGGTTTCAAACAATCAACTGTCTACAACAATTATCCATCGTGTCGAACTCATCGACATCCATCGATTGCTTTGTTACCACCCCCAGCCGAACGAAAAGACTATTTCGCGCAGACGTCCAATCTCCTTCATCACGTTTCAGGCAGTCTTAGCTACATCACAACACCAAGTTCATTGTGACTTTTTGTTTCGTCGAACGAAGCATCCGTTCAGGAGTCAACTCGCTCTTGAGTAGCTCCTTGCTAATGGGTTGGATGATTTCTTCTTCCATATATTCTATCTTCTTTTCTTTCTCAATCTAATCGCATGGTTGAACTCTTTATTCTCATCATTTTAATAAGGCTAAATTTTGGAGCTCATAAACCATATCTTCCAACATTCCTGGCCCATTCCATCGATGTACGACTCTTATCAAACGTCTGAGAGAGTTGAAAGCCCTATCACCAACAGCAACGTTTTACCCATTTTTGTACATCTCATCAACAGGAATAGCATCGCTATATTCACCTTCTTAACGTATTTATCATTGAAATGTGCAATACGATAGTAGATCGGTAATTACGTCCACCAAGAGATGGGAACAGCATCACTGATACTCCACACTCTTGGTGATAAATCTCTTCTTCACTCTAAGTCATGAATCTTCCATCAATCTTACGACTATTCAGTCAGCTGGGAACATCAAGATATGGTTGTCACTTTTGATCAGCCTCAACCATGCGAGGAAATCACGACTCTGTTTTCCAAGTTTATGTGAGTGCCAATACCCCACTGGTTTTTAAGCCTGGAAGATTGAGTAATAAAGTCATTAACTAAAATAGCGAAATCTGCCATCATAGTGCTACCGATAATCGACCCAATGCTGCACCATCCCTGTCCCACCAGATGATTTTGACACAAGGTATAAAGTTTACCATCATCGTATCTGGAAGAATTCTCTAAACCTTCGATTTGCAGCGTCATGTCAGATATCGAGACACACTCCGTGAGCACGATTCTGTCCTGACAAACCGACTATCCCATGAAACTGCAGTTTAACCTCATCTTCATGGAAGTTCTTTTTAGCCAGTTGGCAGCAAAGAGGAACAATTTGGCCTTCCTCATCTTATCTCTTAGAATCTTGTCTATGTCTATCGTCTTCTCTCTTTCTGCACTGTGCATCAGTTCTCTCCTAACAGTGCAGAAATAACGAAACCATTTGGAATAGCTTTGCGTTTTTGCAGAAAAAATATATATCTAAACAGACAATCATATCAACAACAGTGTTGATTACTCTCATTTAAAAGCAAAGGCTCCATTTTACCCTACCATTTTTGAGTATCCTCCACTCACATGATGGGTCCTAGCCAACTTTGATACGCCAAAGAGACGCAGAAAGGGCTTAGCTCAAAGAAGGAGAGTAAAGCAAAAGAGGACTATAAGAATCGTGCCTAAGCTATCTTTTTGATTAATAATGTTTCACAACGATCAGTTTCAATCGCAGGCTGATGGCGGTTCAGATTAAAGGCTCTTTCAAAACTTCACAGAAAGATGCCTGCGAGACCACCTAACGCCCACTAGAGAGTCCGATTAAGCACCTTTTGAGAATACTGGCGCAGATTCTCCCCAGCATTTACAAGGCATCCAGAGATAGTACTGGACCCTAAGTGGCATGTTTTCAAGCCCATATTTATTGTAAATGTATTTTCAAAGAAACACACAACTCACTCAGCACGCTTGCACAGCATCCAAAGTCAAGTACACCACAGGCGCATGATTGCCACAAGGAGCACAGGGCGCAATGCAGCTCAAAGTGTTAATATTACAAAAATGGGGTCGTTAACAAAATATTTGCCGTTTGGAGCAGGTGCATGATATGTAGAGGAAAAATGTCGCTTTGAGACGCCAAATACAGCTTTATATATAAACCGCTGAGAGTTCACTTAGAGGCAGTATCAAGAAGCCAAAACAGACGCAAAGGAAAGAGCGTTTCTGCCTGCAGTCTTCCACGAGGTGCTCAGCGCATCAGGCCGCAGGGATCACAGCAGCTGGTATTGCGCAAAAGATATCTTCGAGGCCGTGCAGTTCTCTGTCGAGTCTGTATGGAACGACGAGATGGACTGCCGCTCCGCAAAGCGTTTTGAGTCCGCTGGAGCCGTCGCTGACACGGATGATATATATCGCCAGTATGTCACGCAGATGTTGAGATGGTTACATTTGACGAACGGTCGTTTCCGCAATCCAAAAACTGATATCTGGTAGGCCGCGAATATCGACCAGCAGATTGGGTTACAGGAATGGACGACTTCACGCATTGAAATCTGGGCGAGACTGGTCAGAAATAACTCCAGAGCCATTCGCGTGTCAGCTGAAGAGATTCAAGCAAGGCCATGGAAGAAACCATAGACGCGGATGGAGCCATCTCAGCTTGATACCTTCACAAGACAACACGGTCAAAGTCAACCACAAAAGAGGTCAACTTGGCATGAAGATTAAGACGTGCGGGGTAGCCTATCATATCACAGTACTCCTCCAACAGAAAGCGTTGAAGAGATTGAACCTACATGCCAACGGAATCTACGCGGATGATAACTTTCCGGAGGTGGAAGTCATAGCCAGGAAGATTCTTTCCCGCTAGCAGAGGAGCGGTCAACACCACGCTTCGACCAAGATGCTGATGCCGAACAGAATAGTGACAACATGGGCTTAAAGCGATTAGACAAGGTAGACGACCGCTTTCACCTTTGTTCGCTCAACTGGATACTAAAGAACTGGATGCGTATTGTAGCGTAGAAGATACATGACGGACTACTTGCCGACCTGGTGTTACGCCAGCCATCACTTTGATGATGAGACACGTGGGTTCTCTTTCGCTTCAAGCTCCACTCGACATGAGAATGAACAAACGAGACGAGGAATAACAGCTGCCGACACATTTCTCAACGAGCTACGATGAGAGAACAATTGGCAGACTACTCTACCTCTACGGAGAGCTGCAAACGGTCGGCGCCGCATCGCCCTCAGCCATTGTTAAGGGCAAGAGGACGGACTCAGAAAACATGGAGCAACAGACGACTTGCACATGCAGCCGTAGACGCTTTCTAGCGGGCAGCGCGAAAGAAGGAGACATAGCAAAATGAAACCAAAGCCCTCGTGTCGAGAGTAAACCACGCGGATGGATGCCTTGAAGAAATGCTTATAGCAGCAACTGAACTACTTCGCCCCTGGCGGTGGACTATCGGTTGTTACCTGCCGCTCAGCAAGAATGGGAATGGTAGGAGCGTTGATGAGAGTCGAGAGCTGCAGATAGAGGTGAAAACAAGACTTCCTTCGGACGGGCTGAGAAACGCCATTCCGAGTTAGTCAATAACAAGGAGATTATCGCTGCAAAGTAACACGACGAGCACAAAGAACTGGCCGCAACCCTGCCAGAGCCAGGAAGTGCTAGAAACTAAGAATAGCGGAGAGAGAGTAGCATAGATGGCAAGGACGAGCACGACGAGATCAACATTGCGCACATCCTCTCACCAGAAGATCAGGACTAGCACTCACTGAGAAACTATAAACGTCGACAGGCCACTCGTCAAAGGCAGGAAGACTACTGGGGTCAGACAAGAAGCTACTGCGAATAGCAGAGGTAGCAAACACCACTAATGGAGGAGGAAGAAAAGAATAGAAGAAGGAGGTCAGAGTAAAGAAAGATTCAGCAGCCATTGAGCAGCAAGCGCTTTTGCAGATGAGCAACCACAATCATCAAACTTCACACTAAGAAGAAGATTCTTGGAGGCTGGGCATCCTCTCTGCGACTCCCTACATAACCAACATCCCAGTCCAGTTATCACCGCTTCGTGATTTTCACTATCGTCTACATATCAAAAATTCAGTACAGTGTACAGAAATTACCTCTCATTTAAGTTGACAGTTGCAAAAGGATTGAGAGGACCTGCGTATACATGCGCTTTCAAGTGAGTAGTCAACTCGCACAGAAGACTGCATTAGAAGAGCCCTGACGAAAATGTAGAAAACGAGAAAGGGACAGTGTACTGAGATGTCTCGACCAAATCCACCTTATATTATAGATGTACCCGGGAATAGGATGTAAAAGTTTGATAATGGCAGTAATTGCCCCGCTACAGCGTTATAGCGATCACGTCATATCAAAGCATGGCTGTGGCTGTTATAAATAAGACTATCTACACGCGGCTGCAGGTGGAGACCTACTAGCTGGGTTGCTGCTTCCTCAAAGAAGACAGCGTCACAGTAAAGCCACCACCAGGTAATATCCCTGAAGCGCAAATAGGCGGCTTATAACAGGATTCATTTTCCTGGGTTTAAAGGTTTACATGGACTTCAACTTGCCTCAAAGCAGGAAACGACACAGCGTTCCGTCGATGGTAGCATCAACTATATCAGCAAGGGATTGAATAGCATCTTCCTGAAATTCAGCAGCCTACTTAGAAATTTTCCTCATGGAAGGCTACCGGGAGGTAAGCATTCGACCAATATGGAACAGGCGCATAGACTATAACATTTAAAAGATACAGAGCCTCTCTTTTTCTGCTTTCTAAATGCAAAATTAGATTCCACTGGGATAGAGTTTAAACATACGTCGTCGCGTTGGCTCCACTCAAAGCTCAACCCGTACGATAAATTGGCAGTATATTTCAGTTACAAAGATACAGCTCGCTATGGTTTAGAAACTTTTCGGCGGCTCTATTCTGCGTGGTACCGATGGTATCATCCACCGCCGGGTTCGTAACAAAGTTCCTTGATGCTCACGGATGCCACCGCAATTGATGGGCACTTGGGCGTATAACTACCGACAGCGTCAACGCATACAGGACTTAGCGGAAGGCCGTACTGTATTGGACGACAAAGACCCTAACGCATAAATGGCGGCATCATTCAGTGGCGTACTTTATTAGCAGTGGAGATTTGCAGCTGGTGACATGAGGCTATTATCAACCCAGATAAATGTAGTGATGGCGAATATAGAGTTAAGAATCATGCCGTAAAGTGACACTTGAGCTGGATTTCTATCTTTAGGAACCAGCCTCTAACACCAGCCATCACTTGACGATGAATAATTGATACTATATACACTGTTCAAGACTAGGATGAAGTGTATGGAATATACGGACGAGACATGAAGGACCATAACTGGACACGTAAGGAGGATGTGGAACGCTGACTTTCTGCCAGACTTTGAAATACAGTTCAAACATCAGGTATCCAGTCCTTATCATTGACACTTTTTCTAAGAACCAGAGAATTCGTTCAAAGAGTATCTACGGCAGTTTCAGCTGATTTCCATGTGTCCTATCATGGGCTATTCACCAGCACTGAATCCGCATACCGCCAAGAATAGTCGTGGTCAATTATGACAACTGGGTGCTACACTGCACTGCCCATGGATGAGTGTTAGTTTGCAGGACACAGATACACCACCAGTATATTTCACCTTCTATAATGCGGTGATTACTAATGGTGGTAAGCTAATGCAGCCACGATTTGTAATAGTTAAAAGGCCCAAGCGAGTCATCTTAACAACCCTTAAGGTATTAAAGGCGTAACATTTAGAGAGGAAAGTACCATCAAAAGATATTACACGCATTCTGACGGAGATTTGTTTCGAAGGCTTAGGTAGAAGGCTGGCTCCTGACAAATTCCTCATTGCAGGTAAGACTGGTACTGCCCAGATGTCAAAGACCTTGGGAGTTCTATAAGACTGGTGGAACCGACTACTCCTCAACTTTTGCAAGCCTGCTTCCCTGCCAAACAAGCCACATTACAGTTGTATTGTCACCGCCACAGAGACAGACCTTCCAGCATCCAGGAGGGTGGCATGAGTGTGTTGTATTCCACCACATTTGCAGGAGAACATTATGGCACAGAGTCCCCAGGCTAGATGTGCAATTACTTTGCGATGCTTCCATGCACCCAGCAATCCTACGAAAGCAAAGACAGGTAACCTGCTGACAGACTATATGTTGAATTCTCTCCGTTTCAAATAACAGATAGTTTGGAACAGTGCCCCATTTGAAATAAATCCTGCTCATAGGGAACAACCACCATAAAGGAAGTCATTGACCTTCGAAAAAGAACTGCTTACCTAAAAGCCAACACTGGTCCCTGACATCCTTGCTTAGGTGCTCAGCCGAGCGCCCTATTTACTTGATGGAGAAACATAAAGGTATTAAGTAATGCCCACCAGTAGAATATGATTATTAAACAAAGCGTAACAGGCAGAAAAGGTTAGGAAAGGGCATGAAATATGAATTAAGAATCAGGATAGACATTCCCAGCCTGCAAAGGTGGGGAACACTTCGATTACAATCATAAAGAATAAGAAAGAAGAGAGATTCTTGATTAAATGAATTACTCAAAACGTTAAGGTTGTTGCCAGCCAAGGCAATGTCATTAGGGATTAAAGATGAACATTGATAGTCAATAAAGATGAAGACGGCCAGACTGTTCATCACTGCAATGAAAGGAACACACAGGTAACAGACGGACAAATTCATTATGACTATTGAGTTAGGAGCCATGTAATCCTACTTAGAAGATGCTTCTTACAAGGGAACTGGAATGAAAGGAGTAGCTTAGCGTTCAAGTAAGCATCAGCAGAAGCAGGCAAGGTTGCCACAGTGTTCTGGAGGAACTACATCACCAGAGCTAAAGGGATTCGTTGGGTGTGACTGGAACGAAAACGATAAGACCACCATTGCAACCTTAATATGGGAATATTTCCACGTGAGGTTCAGTCATAAAGATGGAAACTCTCTCTACCGTAATATAACTAATGATGAGGAAGTTCCTGCACCGTCACACTCCAGACCCAATGAGACTTAACTCTCTATACACCAAGATGGTTGGGGCAGGCTGCAGAATGTGCACCTTCAGCAAGTCGGCAGCCATGCTGTCCACATCAACATCAATTATAGAGTGGTTTAGAGTTTGTAGGAGGCATCTTCACCAAGCCTTACGTGACCACCTCGGCTATAGGACTTTCGGAACTATATCCCACCCAATACCAAGAAGATGTTCTTCGACGGATTACCCTAAGACCACTTTGCCATTACCAGTACCGATGACAAGGAACAGACCAGATTGCATAGTTCCAGAACACAAAAGCAGCAGTCAGGATTCTATCAAACCAGATGGCAGACTTCCGTGCAAAGATTCTTGATACCACTTTGAAGGAATATACCCTTAGAGTTATTAGTAAAGGTTGGCGTACTACAGTTCATCGAAATAAGTTTAATGTGAGCAATCTGCTTGCGGTATCTGGTGCTGCCATCATGGCAAATGGAAGCAGAGAGACCACATCCCTGGCCATGACTGAGCACACTCAAGGTATTAACTGGACGAACTAGAACCTATCAATCGCAGAGCTACACACTGCACTGACTGACCCGGCTATGCCCATACACATAGACACAATTGGAATGTCCTCTCACCTTTAACTAAGAGTGCCTTGATGGTAGGGGCGGACATGTCTTCCTGCTCACAGTGCAGGCGCGAGACAATCGCGTGATGAGAGAAACGTCCATTAGTAAATAAGGAGGGCTGTTAAACAAAGTGACACTGTCATCCTTACAGTGACAATCACGCGACGAGGCACAGGCTATCGATGATATGTAGGACTTGACACCACACAGCGCAGGAAATTCTCCACGATTGCCTTGGTATTAAGGCGATTCGCACTGCAGCCATATTAAGCACAGAAGGCGACGGTATTCTTATTGCAGGTAAAGGACATAGGAACTGCAAAATAAATGGTGTGAAATACATCATTTCGATAGCCACGAGTTATCCGCTGAATCTTGGTATCAAGTAATTCCATTAGAATATAGTATCGTAAAGACAACATAAAAGAAATAAAAATGTACTCTATATCTTTGGGTGAAACCAGCCAGTTCACAGTATCAGTAGTTTCTCACCTTTAAAGGCTTCACATCAACTTCCGTTCTATCGCAGCCAATATTACTTGCTGATTATCTCACTTGAACTGGAGAACTGCGCTATTCATCTACCTCAAGAAACAGATTACAGAGGTACAACAAGATGCACACAAAGGTCATTGTTTGGTACTCAAAAAGATTGTGTACCATCAATGGAGTCAATATTATCCGCATCTGTCGTTGCCTCACCAGTTCCTGTCATCTTGTGGAAATGGGTACCTTAATATCTATCTACTCCTGATAGTTGTCTTAACCATTTGGATTCCGGTTTCCTCAGTCAGTATGGACGAGTTTCATTCGCAGATGGTAAACTGCGACAAAGGAAGGACTGGAGGGTAAATGTATAAGATTATCGGACAAGTAACCATCGGACTCATCGTTGACCAACACTTGGGACTACTCCTGACATTAAAACTGCAACATGAACCTTGAAAGTTTACCAAATCAAAATGGCAAAGTCGTCATCGACATGGAACCAGCTGAAAAGATATTTGAAACTGACCATTTGTCATTCATAATCCTGGATTATTCAGAGCCATTAGGCTTTTAGTAAAATGCAAGAATGGGTGGCTGGATTCTCTTCCGATAGCTAGCGACTATCTTTTGTGTCACTGCTGCATTTCTAATTGCAAGAATATAACGACAGATGGATGGTATGTACTGAGAGCTCCATGCATCACATAGGTGTCGTGGCTACGTTGTATACCGGCACAAACCAGTGAGTCTTACTGCAATGCAGCCTACCCCTCAGCTTATCGTATACATTTCCAGGCTCAGGAAGAGTTAGTAGGTATTCTTATGGCATTCATTGGAGCATTGATAGGAAACTGTGGTACAATGCTTATCACTACACAAATGTTCATGGGTGACACAGGAGTCTCTTTACCATCAGGCATCATAGCAGTGGGTGCAATCATCATTCCACGAGAGACGAGTGCTCCTAATTCTCTATGGCGTATTTGAGGGAGTTTAAGAGTGTTGTCAATGTGTTACTGGGTTGAGGAAGGTACTACCAAATTAGGAAGCGTAAAGGGTGTTAAAACTGGTATCTTTAAGCACTACACCAATACATGAAATAACTTCCAAGCTACAGATGGTATCGCTCAATTAGGTCTCAAAGTATCTCTTAGAGAACACATGGTGCAGTGCATGAGTAGGGATTGCTTCCTTCATCATCACAATGACTATCATCCTCTTCACCCAGTGACTATCATCACACTGGAATCACAAGATAAGCGCAGGGCGGTCGCACAGAGAACGATGGCACGACTTATGTGGGCGTTCGCACAGTGGGTGATTCATACGAGAACACCCGGCATCCACTACCAAGGGCAAGTAACACGTTCTGCCTCCAGAGGAGCTGTCAGCAAACAAGAAACGTTACATAAGCAAGAGAGTAAGGAAGAAGATATAGAAAGAATAGGTAATACTTGGTGCCTTGGTGAAACAGATTGCCAGCGCAGCTGATGTTAACAAGAAACTTCGTCCTCTTGCAACACGACATATCAGCCATTAAGGACAAGTATGAAGATGCTTGGTATGACAAAAGCTGGTATAGAATAGGAAGAGGGACAGCACACAGCAGAAGATTCTCAATGCTGATAGAATCTGTCAAAGAGTCTGTATTATTCCTAAAAAGGCTCCTGTTGTTCAAAGCACTTATCGCTTTACAGAAATTTCACACTATCATTGATGAATTTGCTGGTGGTCACAGCTCTAAGATGATGTAACCTGGAGTAATGGAAGAAAGATTCACAACAACTTGAGCCCTCCTCTATCCATATCTTCAAGATGGATTTGACTGGCCTGGTTTTGGCTCAGCGCGTTAAGTAACAGTCTTGCACTGCAAGTAGCAGAAGACCCACATGAGTATTATATCATTGGGTTAGAGTAGCTTTCCAATTGGACAATATGTATGGCTTCCGTACCAATAGCCTCACTTATCCTTCTCAAATATCACTGACCATGGACCGCTGGCTACAAGTTTGGGAACTACGCAGACCTTCACAAGGTCCGTATCATTCAGAATCAAATAAGGGAGGATGGCTTCATTTACTGGAACAGTAAGCCTATCATCAAAGAGAACTCAGAAGTTTGATGCCTTCCTTTCTCCTCTCTAGACTGAAGAGATGGTAAGTGTGACCAGACTGCATCGAAGAAGGACAATATACTGCCATTTAGGCAACCTGGGCTAATTTCAGCAGACAGGAGACCTTTCTCAACTCACAGGTCGCCACAATGTCTGACTCTTTGTGGCTGTTGTTGCTTCAAATATCAATGGTATTAAAATATCACAAGAGTCTGAGCGAAACTTCAACATTTGAGCACGGACTGGAGGGTTTGCAAAGTTGCTGGTCTGCAATGCATCTCCAGCGGCTCAAGGCTACCAATGTTGATGCGTGCTGGGTATGCATGAAGTGGCCATGCACCAGCCATCCTCATCATTGGAGTGGGACAAGGTAGCCAAGCTACAGTAGCATTCAGGTTGGGTTAAGCGAAATTATACAGGAGGCATCCGTTTGTCTTGGTGCAGACAACCGGGAAACTTCATGATAACTTCGACAGGAGGCTCGGCATTTCCAGTCGCGACACCCACTCCATGAAGGGTTGTGTTGCAGCTTGCGCAGAGTTAAACTAAGTCTGGCGACACAGTTCTCTTAAGTCCAAAATGCTGTGCAGGCTTCACATTGCCTCTTCAAGAATGCGAAGACCGTGGCGAGCGGTTTTAAAAGTCTTGTAAGGCTTTGTAGGAAGAGCCTCAAGACTAATTGGGCTAATAGAGCTAATTGTTCATCGTCCATGAAGACAAAAATGTGGAAGAATACAATCTCTCAGTGCCGAGGGGCCAAGTTATTTTGGATGATGCCCTTTGCTTCTGCTATCATCAGTATCCATTTGAAATTATATTCAGCCTCAGTTCACTGCTCGTACACAGGAGGTAACTACTGGAATCCCTATCTAATCTACCATTTGCAATACTTTGACCCTTTGTGAATTACTTTGATGGTGGTTGTATTAAATATTCATCCATTACTTCAAAACTTATCCACACCGTTATACTTTGGGCATGTCATACTAAATGTATATGGGTGCTCACAGGACCAAAGTACAGATGGAGCAAGCCAGTGGATTAAGTTTGCAGGTGCTCTGAATTCCGGCTTCTTCCAGATTAGAGGGTGCATTGGTATTAACCATTGCACAGATGCTTAGTCTCACCGACCAGACATGGAGCAAGATCAGCCTTCGATATATCGTACTTGGCTATCCCACAATTGTTATTATTCTCCCTAGTTCTTACAGAGAATCTTTTCACAGCTATGCTCATTAGTTTGACGTATAGTGGCCAGTGATGTTTGTGGGAAGGTTCCGCACAATCAGTTGGAGTCGTTTGATCGGTTTTCATCGGCATCTTACTTGGAGTTTCATCCTATCTATAGGTGATGCTTGTGGGTATTATACAAAGCTGAAGACTGAATTATCTGCAAACAAACCTTGAGCAGACTGGTAGCTGCACAGCAAGGGAGATCACCGGATTTTCCAGTACAGGCCACTTCCTGCGCGCGTAATGGAGAGCGTGTAAAGGGATTCATACACAATGACTTGAATATATTTGCGCCAAAGATTTGACTTGGAACAAAGGATGCACTTAAGTGGCACATACAGGCATGGCCATCCCTTCATCAGACGTCGTTAGTGAAGGACCAAGGCTAATGAAGGGGACCACCGCTTATGACCTTCTCCGACTGTCCTATGCTCAATATCATTGGGGATGGGTATGGGTGAATTATTTTCATGTATCCTTTTATCCAGCTGCCTGGAGACAATTAATATAGCCAATGATTGCGAAAACTCTTTCCTCTTCCTTTCTCCTTTATCATCCTTCCTCTTGGTTACTGGGCGTTATTCAGCCATGTTAGTAACATACAGGTTGGCGCCGGTATGGGACCTTCACTTCCTCTTATCAGTGAGTGGTACTTCAGCTGCTCATTAAATTGCATCTACATGGGCGTAATACTCTGGTGGACATGGCACCACTGCGGTGTCTGTGCCTGTGCCATTACAGGCCAGGCACCCAGGCCGAGATTCTCTTTGGGGTGCTGATGGGCCTGGAGATGTAACGTGTTCCTGCTACTGGTTTACAAGGGATAAAAGGCCTATCAGTTTCGACCACGTGCCTAATAAGCTAAAGAACGTTTGAGAGTACTTTGCAAACTTCGGGAAGAGTCTTCAGTATGAAGCAGCAATTAATAAAGACTTTAAGCCAAAGGTTGCTGCTGGGTGTTGAGTGGTTACTTCAGTGGTGCAACGCTCTTAGGTGTGCAAAGAAGATAGGCATCCATGCTCTTATCAGAGCCAAATTCTTTATGCTGGTGTTGCAACAAACTATTGTCTAAAGCGTGTAGGAAGAGATTTATGTTGCTTACAGAGAGAGGTATGGACCACCGTTTCTTCCACCTGATAAGATTATCATGACTGGGTGACCCTGTTAAATCAGGCATTCTCTCTACCACTCTCTGACAGAGGAATGCGTGGGGAGCTTCTGATCACCAGCTTCCTAACAAGAGACAATTCTCACCTCATTTGAAATTTGGTAGCCTTGGAGCAAGAACTATCAATCGATCGGTCATTGGAACTTGTGGTCATCTCAAACTTCAGTCAAGACGTCAATTCATATATGCTTGAGCAAGGTGAGATTCTATCATCAACAGATATTGGATTCTGATGAAAGATAAGGAACTTTGAACCTAAGATAATAGACTTTTATCAGTGATATAGGTGCTGCATATAAGGCTGCTGACCTTATTGTAGTCGTGCTGGTACAGGTTCTATCAGTGAATTCCAGCTTATCAAGAGAAGCTGACCCACTATTATCTTAATTTGAAGTCAAATGTGGCAGAAGATGCGTCAGACAAAGGGAAAGTGGAAATGGCATTGAATCAATCCGGGTCTGCACTGCGTAAAGGATGTTGATGCCTGACACTTTGAGTAAAACTTGCACTCGATTACCATCTACGAATGTTAAAATTTGGCAAATCTTAGTGAGAATATTAGAAGATGGGAGGCTGAAAGGCTCCACAGAGATTGTGCTGACTGAGGATTATCAAAACTCATTACGAGGGATAAAGCTATCTTCTAATAGATGGGGTTTAAAGGCTTATCGCAGAACACTGCTACACTCCCGACAAAGAAAGAAAAAGAATATACTAGCACATGGAACTCAAAGATATTAAATCAGTTTACTTCATGGGGGTGCAGGTAGCATCTGGTATGGGAGTATATTGCTCGTTAGCTTCCTTCATACAAAGGATTAGTAGTAGCTAGTTACGATAAAACTCCATCTGAACTTTACCACACTTTGGAGAAAGAAGATGGACATTCACTGCCAGGAGGTCTTCAGCAGCTCATCCCCCCTGCAGTACCCAAGAACCAGCGTCAACATTGAAGTAGTCTACTGCCATTCCTTCAGCACTTCAAGCCTAATAGATTTCTTGCGTGAGGTGGCTTTGAGATTCAGAAACGTACTGCAGTTCTCAAACACCTCCACCCCGAACACATAAGGTCACTGGCACATGGAACACAGCTAGGAAAGACAACGACTTCCCTATATGTGTACTACACCTTATCACCAAAGTCATTTTGGTTATATTTGTATAATTGCGTATTTCCAAGAACTATGGCACTAATTCTATATCCCTCTCTGACCACAGCGACATGTTTGTGATTGGGGCTGAGACAGAGTTCCGACCATTCGTTCCATTGGCTGCGTCAACCGGATGGCGTTATGCCTCAACAGACCCATGCGCCAGACCATTTATATAATTTAAAAGCCCTTGATTTCCGACACTGCTGGAACTCATTCAAAGGTGCACTCATCATCCATAAAAGTTAGAGATGAAACCAAACGTACAAGAAGGTGTTAGAATCTATAAGGCTAGCCGTGACTGACGAAGGCGCTTCCACATGCTGAGAACCTTCCACGAATTTACCAAACTGGAACAATCACCTTTGACTTCACGTTTCCTCTATCAAACATAATAAAGGAATATTGGGCTTGGACAACCTTACCTATCTAACATTGAGAAACAGTATCTGCAGTAGCTGCCAGGCTCAACTCAATGGCTGTACAGCAGAAGAGATTGCGCAATGGAATGAGGAACCCTTATGGTGGTGTTGATAAATCATTTCGACTTCAAGATAAGGAGATAGTCGCCATGTCTTTGTCTCAGACTATGCACGCATCGTCAAAGAAAGTTCTGCAGGTACGAAGTCTTAGAGACTCTATACTGACAAGGAGTTACTGCGATCTTTGGCCACACCTCTTCTTCACGAACACGTGACTTCTACCAGGAGTTTGCAGAGCGCCTCAGTCATTTCGATGAAGTGGTATTGATTTATCCTGCTCGCGAGGGCGATGCAGGTGTAACAAGCGAGCTCATCTATGATAACCTCAGTCTAATGCAGGAAACAGATGATTAAAAGGACTGATGTTCTCGAGCTTTTGTAAAGGTCAGAGACTTGACATTTTGGATTCCCATTTTCAGGTGCCGAAGTAATCTCACGACAGTTATGTCCCAGGATTGCAAAGATACTCAACCGAGTAAAGAAAACAAAACTCACCAAAATAAAGAGAGATACTGCACATTATTGGAAAGATAATTATCACTGCGCTGGACAAATTTACAGCTTGCTGGCTATTTAACCTCATCATGGCAGTTACACTCCTTGGGAGACAAAGCCTGATGAAATAAACAACTATGCACAAAGTAGATATCAACATATCTGTAGCTCTAACAGTAGGGCTTTTCTTGCCACTTTGGAAATCAAACAAATATTAGAAGGTACACCTCTATCCCTCAATGAAGACTAACATCAATCCAACATTGAGGAGGCATTAAAGTCTGGGACCCATTCATCTGTGGCCAGTGTTACAAAGTTTAAAGACGGACGCATCCGGCATCTATATTACTCAGCGTACCCAATTATCCGCATTAAAATTGTAATGGAATGATTTTTATCTTGATGATAATGGGAGGAATGCCGAACTCTAAATTACACCGGTGGCAAACGATCGTTACGGCCTGTTGATATAGATAGCTTCTTTTGCACGCCGCCTATGTTGCTCCCCTTGCCAAAATTTATCAGTGCTGAACCACTGCCAAACAGACCGATGGGGCAGATTAATGTCTTACCAGACAGAGGCATCCAGAGTTAGTACCACGTGTCGGTAATCATATCATCTTCGCTGGAGTTTGCCGCACAAAACAATGGTCATGGAAGCGTAAGCGCCAGTATGAAAACATCTTCGTTAAAGAGTTGTCACGCTTGAGAGAGTTCTATCAATATGGTCTTTTTCTTGCAGGCTGGTTTGGAACAAATACTCTTACATCCCGACATAGATTCGACAACCAAATCATCTACTTGAAAACTATGATGAAAACTGAGAAAGAAGAATGCTGTAGAAACCAGTCTAGTTCATTAGGAGCTGCCCCAGCATACAGAAGGAGGAAGAATGTCCATAAGGTAGAGCAGCAAGAAGATGCCTCTGTAACAGGACTTGGAATAAAAAATATCATTTTCAGAATATAAAATAAAGACATAATATATGGTACCATGGAGTTCTATGGCCATTGGAATTAGGCTCATCAAAAGATTACAAGGAATCCTTTGGCAAAGATCTCTGACAGCAGTATCTCGTGCTTGCTACTATTTATAAAAGGAAGACGCTACGAGCATGTTCAAAAGTGTCGTTTACAACATCAATGACAAGACCAGACCCAGTGCCTCACTATCATCAACAAACTAAAAGAAATAGCTGAAGTGTAAGTTTCTCAGGTCTATGTAGGCGTGGGAGGACAGTCTATACAGGCGTTCGCAACGATATCGTAAAGGATTTGCCTACACAGTACCATCATTACACCTCAGATATGATTAGCCAGTTAATGAATGCCAACCACCAATGCATGACTTATCCTGTGAGGAGATTCTCGATGCTGCCACACAGGAGATCTCAGGTTGACAACCAGTTTGTTCCTCGGCAATCAGTATCAAGCCACCGCTTGGAGGCGCTTCCTTAACCTCCAGCACGGCGCAGGGCTTTTTCTGCTGATAACCTCAACAGCTGCTTTAAAGTCATCTCTATTTGCTGAGGATGTACCTTGCACCTTTGGTTGTGGCACAGTGCCGTATTGGGCGAGGCTGAAACGTGGGTTGTGTATTGGTTGACTTCAGTGCTGAGTACAACTTCTGTTTCATATGCAGGACATTTCTCCAAATCACTTGGCAGTCATTCCGTTTGATTATATCCAATGTTACAAAGGACATTTGCCAACCTACCGGATGGGAAGGATGCTGAGGCAGTGGGCTTAAGTATGGTTCTGCTTTTCACTGAAATAACGGCACGAAACAATACATTCGATACTCCTATCGACTCAGACGGCTACCGTAGAGGCCGTAAAGTTCATTGAAATCGTTGGGGGCACACATGTTGGCGGGAATCGTTGAGAATGTATGGTGTCAAGTACCATCTGACTGCCGACAAGAGCTCCTTGGCGACATCGATTTCTCACTGGTGGCGGTATAGACTTGAAGAACATTTAGACGCTGTATTCGTAATGCACCGCGGCCAGCCAAAGTTATAAAGCAGGCTTCGTCACACGCCATCGCTTCAAGCAGTACTGATATCCCTACGACACAAAAAGTGGTGACATGAAGACACGTTCTCCGGTTTTGCTTATCAGGAATGAACTGCTTTTGGACCAGAATGCAGCCCTGCACGCAGGCAATCTCTTCAACAACGAGAGACATTGCTGCGCCGCAGCTCCTGTTGACCAGCAGCGGCGGCCTTCATGCGCCATCATCTACGAAGCAAGACGGGGACAGGTGTTGTTCCAGCACACAGAGAGAAGAGGGCTGAAGCTAAGACGTCACCGAGCAAATGAGAGGCACCAGCTGCGTATTGGGAGAGCAAGAGGGCGCCGAACTCAGGGAGGAGGCGTCACCGATGACACTGGAACAAATTCTCACGTAAGGTGAAGATTTCGGAAAAATAATTGCCAGGTGAGGAGATGACGAATAATCCAACAGCTCACACACAGAAGAATGCGAAATAAAGCATGGGCCAACATACTGTTGTTATAGCAGACAATAATAAAATGGATATAGTGGGCTTGTTGGCGATTAGCTGATAGCATCATCAGGTCACGACAGGTATGTCAGTGGTACAGGTAGTGGTAACGCCGTAAAACCATGCCACCAGTATCACGTTGCGGTACTTCACAGTACTCTGCTTACGGATGCGCAAGCCTCAGCGACTTTCTCACTATTTTATTTCCTGTTCATCTGCAGTTGGGTAAGGAAGGATTAGGTGCTGGTAAGCCGTCTGAGCGTGCATCAGGCTGCTGAAGAGACCAGCGAAGGATATCAGGCTGGCCAATATCAACGATGGTACAAAGATGGCATTTATCACGCTGGTATGGGTGAGTGAGCCACGGAGTACTGGTGCACGGCACTGATCATCGCACGTTTGCAATGTCAGCAGGAATTCGGTGTTATTCTCACCCGGCCGTTTATCGTTACCATTCCACGGGCATTCCGTTTGAGGAATTACTAGAGATAGATCGGGCGTTGGATGGGTGGAAGAGGATGTGGCGTATCGATGCGTTGCGCCGTTATCAACAGACGTCTCCGCGGATTTATCCTAGACTGGGTTTATCAATGGTTTCCATCAAGATGACGACACACTGGGCGTGAAAGCTGCTAAGGTATTGCGGGATTATCACCATTCGGGTATTTAGACCTCGGCTTCAACGATGTTGGACCGGTCCTCAAGATGGTGGTATGGCTATCAGCCATCAACCGGTTATGGTGAGGTGAGAGGTCGTGTAAACCGGGCTAATGAGGATGCACTCAATACCACTCGGCGATAAACGACGTCCTATAAGTCCAAGGAAAGTTCTGCTCTCTATCAGCTTCAACACTGGCAGCAAAGACCAGCTCTGGTCTGACAATGGAGGGAAGTAGGCAGTGTGAGTTCACTTCAAGACCACTTCAGCGCAGACTTCAGGTTGGGCGGGGACTTACTAGCCAGCCCTGGAACTCGACCAACAAAGAGGTTAAGGTTACTATCCACTTGCAGCAGGAAGACTGGTATTGGGGATGTTGACGAGTAGGTGGCCCTTGTCAAAGAGCGAGCCTGAGAGGATGCAGCGCATCAGGCAGGAGGAAGAGGAGGGAGGCGCAGGCATCCGCTGTGACCATCGTGATGTTCATTTCCACTAAGGACAGCAACAGCTGTACAGAGCTGCCGTCCATCTGCTCCCAGCTACTGCAGATTAGACTCCGATAACGAGGATGTTATCACTTGCTGTAGAGAGAACACCCCAACCCTATAAGCGTACTAAACCAGATGATTAAGGACATCAAGCATCAGTAATCCTGGGCAAGATATTAGAGATAACGAAAACAAAGAGGCGCGCTGTCGAAGGGGCGTTGTGAGCCTGTATAATAGTTATATCAATAATAAGAAGGCTGAACTCGAAGAGTTCAAAAGCCTTTTTGATATCAACCTTCTTCATTATAGAAAGAATATTGCCCTTTGGGAAGGGGCAGTCTTTCTATGATCCCTTTTACCCTTATGGTGGCAGGGCCTGTTTTGATTTTCTTTCTGCTCGTTCAGAATATAATAGACCATTGGGAGGGCTCTGCAGATATAGTTCCATCATATTGCTTACAGCTATGGAAAGGTCTTAGTCTGAAAGTGAGAAAGAACATCAAAAACTCTCTAATTAAAATAAATATGATCTGCCTCTATTCGGTTGAAAGCCATTTTGGTACCTCAAATCTTTTCTGGCGGATAATACGACCTTAACATCAGAGCCAGGCCCAGCTACTGTCAAGCAAATGCATGCATTGTGCGCTATAGCATCAAAACAACACCGATACTATCAACACATCTGTATAGGATACTGCCACAGCCATGGCAACAATGAGAGTCCAATATCATAATGTACCACCACCAGAATCTCGATAGATAACATAACATCCCATTATCAATAGCAACGAAGAAATTCACATGCTTACTAGCCTTCTTACTAAATACATTTCATTTCTGCCTTATTTACAATGCTTATATCTATGGGATTGTATCCATAGACTCATACAAATCGCTCCTCACATAGTCCTAAATATTAGTAATCCAGAAACAAACACCTAAATAGAAACAGCAATTTTCCCTCAGATGCATATGTTAACCAGCACTCAACACCCAGCACTAAACCTGAAACATGTTTCCTCAAATGCACTTCATCAACAGCAACACTCCTTTAACACCTAAACCTAAAGGCATGTTCCCTCAGATGCCACTTCATCATCTGCCTAACATTCCAACAGCCAACTTTTCGACACAAAACATGTTCCCTCAGATTACATAGCATCAACACCCTAACTCATTCTTCAACAACCAAACCAACATTAACATACATCATCACCCAAAATTCAACACCTAACACAGCACTTAACGCCTTTTAACACTTAGGCACTAAATGTTTCCAAGCAAGCGCCTCCTTGATCATTAGCACCCATAGGTTTGACCAAGAGGAAGGCTTAAAACCTGCTACCAAACTTATCAATACTCATTTCAGCACCAGCGCAGACGCAGCCATGGTAGAAGGAAGTATCGAGAATTGACTGATAAAGTCTGACAGGATTCTTTTGGAAATCGTTCAATGAGTTTAAGAACCGATGACCACAAGGAGAAGGATATAGGCAAAGGGATGTTTATCACACGACTACTCCAGCCCTCATCATCTCCATTCTGCAACATTCACTGCAACAAAAGCTATTAACACGGGTATAACATCATCACTGGTCCCATCTTAGCATTCGCTGAATTGCTCCCTTACTGCGCTTGGCAGCCACTGCATCAAACGACGCGAGCCACCCTCCTTGAATCAGCCAGACCCTCTCAAAGATTCCATTGCATCGGGTGATAAATCAAAGGGCACCCTGCGATAAGAATAGGATAAAGGAACATTGTTAGTGTACCGAAGATTACCACCGTCGCTACACTACAGCTGTCTTATAAGGCTTCGGACGGAATAAGCTCCGTCGACACCGCTGCGGCTCCACAGATACCATACACAGCTATCAAAACTGTCTGCAAGTCCCTCTTCAAAAGTCTACCACCACGGCACCCAAAGAGAATCGTTTACGCATACAATAATTGCGGCATCCACTGATATTACTTGAAACCCTGCTACCACGTCTTAGAAGGTCAAACACAAAGCCATGAAAGGATAATACCAGCGCAAAGCATTTCCATAAGAAGGCAATACCCAGGCACCCAAGTATCTGGAAGGTTATTCGCAGACTGACAGCATAAACATGCAAGATAATACACAACAACCATCATCGGACTCAACTGAAAGTGTGCTTTTCCTTACATCCCATATCACCGATATAGAACGCTGCACAGGCAAACGAGTAATCAACTGTTTACCATGGGCATACTACGCTTCTTCTGTGTACTTGAAACAGCTATATATGAATAAAGTTTAAGTTTTCACATACTTCAAGACCACAAAAATAATAAAACAGAACTACATATAAAAGAATTGTCAATATTTTATACAAGAACAAAGAAAGATTTATTTTCATGAACGAAAATGACTACTTTTCATAGAAGAAAATTATTTTTACATGAACACCAATTCTCACAGAGAAACCATGTTTTTCTATCTCTATAGATTTTCCAACTCTTATCAATACAGCTGCAAAGCGTTACAATTT
>BNJV01002665.1_pt1 | contig 60331 bp, 62 predicted proteins | sample 8540591 | NCBI WGS metagenome assembly BNJV01 (sample SAMD00202457, study PRJDB9452) | human saliva metagenome | host: Homo sapiens | reverse complement strand
GCGCCCTTGGAGCGTCGAGCCATTATGAGAGAGACCTCATCGTCTTGCATGGATAGTGTCCGACCAGTGTATGCCAGCACACACAAAAAGGGAAACCGGGGTGGGGCATCCCAATGCCCCACCCCGGCTTAATGACGAGGCGCTGATCGACGCTTGACACCTCTCTCCCGATCACAGCCGACAAGATGCGATAACCGAGTCACCTACTCCCCAGTCGCCCAACCGCACGGGACCGGCTAGTCGGCCACGACCTCGTCGATGTCGTAGCCCGTCGGGAGGGCACCCGGACGCGCCGGCTCCCACCCGAGCGCGGGGGCCACGTACTCCGCGAAGTTGCGGATAATCGACCAGTTTTCCTCGAATCCGAGCTGGTTAGGGATCGTCAGGAGGAGGGTGTCGGCCTCCGCGAGGGCGCGGTCCTGGCTCAGCTGCTTGATGAGCGTCGAGGGCGGTGTGGCCGTCGGCGATCAGGTCCAGGGCGGCGGCCTCCTCGGCGAGGTAGAGGGGGTTCTCGTAGCGCATGTCTGAGTTATGGCGTTGGACGGAACACCTATTGCTTGCGGGCACGCGCAGCCCGCAGTCCGTTGGCGATGACGACGACTTCGGCGACCTCGTGCACGAGGACGACCGCTGCCAGGCCGAGCACGCCGGTGATCGCCAGCGGCAGCAGCACAGTGATGATCGCTAGCGACAGAACGATGTTCTGGTTGATGATCCTGCCGCCGCGGTGGGCGTGGCGCAGAGCCTGCGGGATGAGGCCGAGGTCGTGGCCGGTGAAGGCGACGTCGGCGGACTCGATCGCGGCGTCGGAGCCGGTCGCGCCCATCGCGATGCCCACGGTCGCCCCGGCCAGGGCGGGCGCGTCGTTGATGCCATCGCCGATCATCGCGGTCGGCGACGTCTCCGAGAACCCGGCGACGATACGAGCCTTGTCCTCGGGACGCAGCTCGGCGTGCACGTCGCCGATCCCGGCCAGCTTCGCCAGCGCAGCAGCAGTGCGGGAGTTGTCGCCGGTGAGCATGCTCACCTTGACGCCCTGGTCGCGCAGGGTCCGCACGACCTCGGGGACCTCGGGGCGCAGCTCGTCGCGGACGCCGATCGCCCCGGCCAGGAAGCCGTCGACGGTGACGAGCACGCAGGTCTGCCCCTCGGCCTCCAGGTCCTCGACCCGGGCCTTGAGCGGACCGGCGTCAATCCAGCGCGGACTGCCCACCGCCACCCTGCGGCCGTCGACCAGGCCACCGATGCCGTGCCCGGCCTCCTCGGCCACGTCCTGCGCGGCGGGGGTTCCCCGGCCCGCGGCGGCGATGGCGGCGGCGAGTGGGTGCGTCGAGTGCTGCTCCACGGCGGCAGCCCAAGCAAGCACCTGCGCATCGTCGAACCCATGGGCGGCGACGATGGCGGTTACCTCGGGCCGGTTGCGGGTCAGAGTGCCGGTCTTGTCCACGGCCAGGTGCCGGATGCCGCCGAGGCGCTCGAAGGCGGCCCCGCTCTTGATGACGACGCCGAACTTGGTCGCCGCGCCGATCGCGGAGACCACGGTGACGGGCACCGCGATCGCCAGCGCGCAGGGGCTGGCCGCGACGAGGACGACCAGGGCGCGGGTGATCCAGGTCTCCGGGTCGCCGAGCAGGGACCCGAGCACGCCGACGAGGACGGCGAGGACCATCACGCCGGGCACCAGCGGGCGGGCGATCCGGTCAGCGATCCGCGCTCGGTCGCCCTTCTCGGCCTGGGCCTGCTCTACCAGCTCCACGATCGTGGTCAGCGAGTTGTCGGTGCCCGCGGCGGTCGCCTCGACCTCCAGCACGCCGGCGCTGTTGATCGCGCCCGCCGACACTGCTTCTCCGGGCGCGACCTCGACCGGGATCGATTCACCGGTGATCGCCGAAGTGTCCAGGCTCGACCGACCCGAGCGGACCAGCCCATCGGTCGCGACCCGCTCGCCAGGGCGGACCAGCAGCACGTCGCCGACGGCGATCTCCCTGGCCGGGACCGAGGCGGAGGTCCCATCGCGCAGCACGGTCGCGGTCTCCGGCACGAGCTTCAGCAGCGCGCGCAGCCTCGCCGCGGGCGCGGTCCATCGCCTTGTCCTCCAGGGCCTCGGCGATCGAGTAGAGGAACGCCAGCGCGGCCGCCTCCTCGACGTAGCCGAGGATCACCGCGCCCACGGCGCTGATCGTCATCAGCAGCGCGATCCCGAGCTTGCGCTTCACAACGAGATTCCGGATCGCACCGGGCACGAACGTGTACGCGCCCAGCAGCAGGCCCGCCCAGAACGCGACCAGCGCCGCGATGTGCAGCCCCGACCACTCCAGCGCCAGGCCGGTGCCGAACGCGACGCCGGAGAGGATCGGCACGACCAGGCCGGGATCACGCCACCACGGGCGCTCTGCCTCTCTGCCTCGTCCGCGGGACTGGTCGTCGGCTCGTCGCAGCCGCAGGCGGCGCTCACGAGGCGTCCCCCGAACTGCTCGCGGCGCAGCAGCCCGGCACCGAGCAGGCCGGGTCGATGCACGGCGCGCTCTCGTCCACGGCGAGGGTCACATCGACCAGTGCCGTCAGCGCCGCGGCCAGGTGCGGGTCGGCGATCTCGTAGCGAGTCTGGCGGCCCTCGGGCTCGGCGACCACGATCCCGCAGTCGCGCAGACAGGTCAGATGGTTGGACACGTTCGATCGGGTCAGCCCCAGCTCGCGCGAGAGCACGGCGGGGTGGCTCGGGCCGTCAAGCAGGGACATCAGGATCCTGGGAACGCGTCGGGTCGGCTATGGCCCGGCCGAGCCGGTTCATGACGTCGAGACGCGAAGCAATGGTCAGCATGCGCTGAACTATACAGCAGCCGCTGACCCAATGTCCAGTTGTCGCGGCTGCCGCACGCTGCGCGCGCTTGCCCTCGTGAGGCGCGATCACCTCTTGCGCCAGTTCGGCCACGTCAGCATCCTGCGGCCCTTCCAGGTCTCCGCGAGACCCGCAACCCAGCGGACGGACGCGAAGAGCCCGTAGCCGGCCCCGGCGAGGCCAGCGCCGACCACGAGCCACCGGCCGATGCCGAGCCACACGCTCCCGTTCACGTCCAGCACCCACTGAACACCCGTGGGACCACAAGCAACACGAGAAAACAGGAGCGACGACACCGCCGCCACAACCAGGAAAACAAAAACCGCAGACCCCGAAGGATCTGCGGTTTCATCGTGCGCGAGGGGGAGTTGAACCCCACTCCATCACTGGAACACGGACCTGAACCGTGCGCGTCTGCCTATTCCGCCACTCGCGCGTACCCAGAAAGAATAGGGGCTTGCACGCCCCCGCGTCAAATCAGCACACCATGACCCAGGACACATTCGCCGATGCGAGTCATAAAACCGCGTCATCACGCCAAAGAACGCGACCGCGGCCTACGACATCAACCTGCATGCAACGACGCCAGCGACCCCCAACAGGGTCGCAGCGATGACGCAGGCGTCGACCCACCCGAGGCGGCCTCGACGGCCTGGCCGCCGTTCACCACCCCCGTCGGACGCCTCGAGGGCGCCACGCATCGACATGGCGCGCCCCGTCTCGGCCGCCCCACGCGACGTCGCGGACAGAATCGCGGTGATGACATCGACGCTCAGGCGCGCGTACCCGCGCAGGGACAGGGTCGCGACATCCTGGCCGAGGCGCAGCTTGGCAGTGTCGAGCACGGCCTGCGCCTGGTCGCGCAGCATCGGCAGCCCACGCAGGGCGGAGGCCATGACGAGCGACCACTGGTCGACGGGCGCGCCCAGCAGACGGAGCGGCGTCAGGAAGAATCGGAGCGCGCCCGCGAGCGCGGCGGTCGGCGTCACCCAGGCGATGAGGGCCGATCCCCACAGGACGATGACGGCCAAGACGGAGATGCGCAGGAACAGTTCGAGCCCGTCACCCAGCCACGCGCCGATACAGCCGCCGACGAAACCGGAGACCATCCACAGGGGCAGGCGCGGCGCGACGCTGAGGGGCAGGCGAATGATCAGCGACGCGACGAGGAGGAGGCCGCCGACGATCACGAGGGTGGACCAGCGCGGCTGGAGAATGACGCACGTCGTGAGCACCGTCCAGCACGCGATGAGCGTGCCGGGCCAGGCGCGCCCGAGGATGGTCGGCCACGGCAGGGGTCGAGGCAGGGAAAAGCCGGCGGTGCGCCGCGGTTTGCGGCGCGGCGCGGGCCCGCCGCCCGTCCTGGGACCGTCTCCGGACGCGAAGCCGGTCGGCTCGGTGGGGAACCATCCGTTGGTGGCGCTGCCGCCGGGGCCCGTGGCCCCGCACGAGGAGTGGGCGTCGTTCACGTGAGCACCCTCGCGCAGGTGTCGGTGGGTGTCGCACAGGTCGTCCATGCCCTCCAGGTCGTGGGAGATGACGAGGATGGACAGGCCGGCGCGGCGGCGCTCGTCGAGGACGGAGATGAGGAGCTCACGCGAGGCCGCATCGAGGCCGGCCATGGGTTCGTCGAGGATGAGGACGCGCGGGTCGGAGGCGAGCAGCCCAGCCAGGGCGACGCGGCGCATCTGCCCGCCGGAGAGGTCGTCGATACCGCGCGAGGCCAGGGCGGGGTCGAGTCCGACGACACCATGGCCCGCTCGACGATCCGGTCGCCTTCCTCGCGGCTGAGGGCATTCTTGCGGCGGCCGACCCCACTGCCGATGAGGGGCCGTGTCCCGCGGCGGCGAGGATGTCGGTGCGCACGGAGGGGCGCTGAAGCTGGAGGCGCGCGAATTGCATGGACAGGGCGACGTCGCCGACCCGGCGTTCCATGGGCTTGCCTCCCAGGGTGACGGCTCCCACGTGGGGAGGAGGAGCCCGGTGAGGATGCGCGAGAGCGTGGTTTTTACCGGAGCCGTTGTCGCCGGTGATGAGCATGGCTTGCCCGGGTTCGAGGATGAGGCTGACGTCGCGCAGGACGGGCTTCTCCCACGGGGTGCCCAGGTCGTGGTGTGTGCGACGCGGTCGGCCCACAGGTGCTCGGTGTTGATGAGGGTGGGCGAGCCCCAGATGCGCTCGCCGTCGGCGTTGAGGAACGAGGCCGGGGTCACTCCACTCGGTCCCACCGTCCCAGCCGGTCCCACCTTCCAGTTGGCTTGTGCCCCTGGGGGTTTCTGGGAGGTGTGCCGCTGGGCGGGTCGGCCACGGCCTCGTCGGTGGGGGTGGGGCTGGGGCTGCGCGCGTGTCCGAGAGGATGCGGCCGCTACGAATCGTGATGATACGGTCGGCGCGCGCGGCTTCGGCGGGGTCGTGCGTGATGTGGACGACGGCGATGCCGGTGTTGGGCAGGAAGGCGAGCAGGTCGAGCATGTCGGCGCGCCCGTCTCGGTCGATCGCGGCGGTGGATTCGTCGGAGATGAGCAGGCGCGGCGAGCGGGCGAGGGCCCCGCGAGCGCGAGTCGTTGGAGCTGGCCGCCGGAGAGCGATCGCGGGTCGGCGTCGGCGAGGCCGGGCCAGGCCGACGCGCTCGAGCAGAGCCTCCACGTCGAGGGCCACCACGTCGCGTCTCGCTCATTCCCCCAGGTGACGTCTTCGGCGACGTTTTGGCCGAGGACCAGGAGCTCGGAGCGCTGTCCGACCAGCGCGGTGCCGCCGACCGCGCCGAGCATGCCGCCGCCGGTTCGGGTGCCGACGCCGGGCGTGAGCGCCCGCGAGGAGGAGGGCGAGGGTGGATTTGCCCGACCCGTTGTGTCCGACGACGACGGTGTATTCGGGGCGCCTGAGGGTGAGGGTGACGCCGCTCAGGGCGGGGTGGTCGGCGCCCGGCAGGTGAAGGCGGCGTCGGTGAGGGTCAGGGGCAGGGGGACGAGGCCGTGGCCTCGTCGTCGCTGTCAGCGGCGGCCGTGGGGGCGTCCAGGAGCGGGTCCCACCCGGGGTCGAGCGTGATGCGGCGCAGGATCGCGCCGAGGAGCCATCGGGCGGCGAGGACCAGGAAGGCGACGCCGACGAATCGGGTGATGGGGATCCACACCCACCACCAGTCGACGAACCATTGGCCGAGCTGATGGCCAGCCTCGACGAGGGCCTCCGGGTGTGGGGGATGTGCGCGATGAGGGTGAGGAGCCCGTCGAGGCTCTTGCGGATGCTTTCGAGCCCGAGGGTGCGCAGGTCGGCCAGGATCCAGAAGGCGAGTCCCGTGCCCACCCCCCAGATGACGCCGAGGCCGGCGGCGACCGTGCTGACGGCCGCCCAGGAGGCGCGTCTTGTGGAGGTGTCCGATGACGAGGCCGATGAGGGCTGCTTGGAAGGAGCGCCCGGCGGTGGCGAATCCGCCGACGGCGATGGCGAGCAGGACGGTGGAGGCGAAGGCGGCGACGGAGGCGCGGGGGCGCAGCTTGAGGGAGGCCATGGCGAGGGGGACGGCCGTGGCGACTTGGAAGAGGAGCTGGAAGACGGGGGTGACGGCGGCGATGAGGCCGAAGGTGACGGCCAGGCCGGAGAGCGCGCCGGCGGTCGCCACCTCGACGGGGGTGAGGCGGCGGGCGTCGCGCGCGTGTGAGCTCATGGTGTCTAGTGTTCCAGGCCCCGCCCACATCTGCGAGCGCCGGGCCGATGCTGGTCGGCTTTACGCTGTGGGCGCTACTGCCCGTTAAGTTCACCGAAGGGAATGTGGACGCTCGGCGTCGAGGAGGAGGCGCCGTCCACGTGTCGACGCTGATCGTCGAAGAAGATGTGCGGCTGCAACACTTCCAGCATGGGGCCCTTTGGGAGGCCGCCCAGGAAGAAGGCGTCGTGACGCGCAGGCCCCACCCTCGGATCGAGTTGATCGCCCGCTCATGGGCGGGGGCGCTCCGGGCGGTCACGACGGCGACATGCACCCGACGCCGATACCCCTGCGGATCACCTGCACTGTTCGACCTCGATCCGCTGAATCTGATTGATCTTCCAGGAAATCGGCCATCGGACCACGGGAGAGAGGGACCCTCGGCCAGGGCACTCTCGCTTTCCTGATACCCGTCCAGCCCCTCGCTCTGGTACACGCGTTCGGCCGAATCGTCGGCCAGGACGCCGTCGAAGTCGAAGGCGATGCGCAGGTCGGCGTCCCCGTCGTCCGGCACGGCGCGCCCCACGACGTGGCCCGCGGCGAACCCCAGGCTGATCGCCTCACGCACGTCGGCCTCGTTCGCGGAGAGGAACAGGGACATGCGCAGCGGCTTTCATGAAGCGATACGGGGCACGGCCCTGCATGAAGATCGCGCGCGTGATGTCCAGGCCGTGACGCGCGACAGAACGCATGACGCGCATCCCCGTCTCAGGGTCGTTGCGCGAGAGGATGACGACCTCCACCAGGCGCTCGCGATCCGACAGGTCGTTTAGGGCCAGGAGGCGCCGGATGAAGGGGAAGGCGACGCCCGGTTCGAGCACGTCGTCGAGGTGCTCGCGCTGATACTCCCGGTACCGCTCTTCCCCCTGCTCGCGAAACACCGCGTCCGACTCCGCCAGGTCGAACAGGGCGCTGGACGCGACCCCGATGACGAGGGCTCGCTCCAGGTCAAGCGTGTCACCCATCTGCCACTCCTTCCGCTCATGCCGGACCCCTCGCCCGACTCCGTCAGGCTACGCGGGGGCATGCACACCTGCGTTCCCTCCCCCGTACGAGGATCGACGAGGCCGTGGCCGCGTCTCGCGCACCGACAGCACCCGCGAGATACGAAGGAAAAAACACCGTGTCATAATGCCGCACTCACCCTTGTGAGGGGCACCTTATTTTGTGTAGTATTCCCCTCATAATCCACAACACATGAGAGGACGCGATGAAGACCCGTCTCGCCACACTGACCGCCATCCTGGCCACCGCCACCCTGGCCCTCACCGCCTGCGCGGGCGGCTCCGGCTCCACCACCTCCCAATCGGAGGCGACCACCCAGGAGGCCACGACCCGTCCACGCGCACGATTACCGACCACGCGGGCAACGAGGTCGTCCTGCCCGAGACGATCACCCGCGTCGCCATCGACCAGATCCCCATCGAATCCACCTACCTGGCCTACTTCGACGGCAAGGCCCCCTACCTGATGGGCATGAGCGCCGCCCGCGTCACGGCCATGAGCCAGACGATCGCCGCCGAGATGGCACCCGAGATGATGCAGGTGGACACCAGCTACTACGACAAGGGCGAACTCAACGCCGAGGCCCTGCTGAACCTGAACGTCGACGTCGTCTTCTACAACTCCTTCAACAAGGAACACGGCGAAATGTTCCGCAAGGCCGGCATCCCGGCCGTCGGCTTCACGACAATGGGGAACCCGTCGGAGACGTACACGGAGTGGATGGAGCTCCTCGAGGACGTCTTCAACGAGGACGGCCACATGGCCGACAAGATCGCGCTCGGCAAGGACCTGGTCGCCGACGCCCGCGCGCGCACCGCGAAGGTCCCCGAGGACCAGAAGGTCTCGACGATGGTGCTCATGGGCGCGGCCGACGGTCAGCTCGCGGTCGCGGGCGGCAAGGACGGCTGGTTCACCAACGAATGGGCCGACTCGCTGAACTACACGAACGTCTCGCGCGACACGGACACCTCGCACACGCCCGTCACCTTCGAGCAGGTTCTCACGTGGGATCCCCAGGTCCTCCTCGTCACCGGCAAGGGCATGTCGAACATGACGGCGAACTCCGTCCTGACGAACTCGGTGCAGGGGGTGGACTTCTCGACCCTCAGCGCCGTGAAGTCCGGACGTGTCTACTCCACCGGCCTGGGCATGTGGAACTGGTTCACCCCGAACCCGGATGCTCCCATCGTCACCAACTGGCTCGGCGCGTCCCTGTACCCGGAGCAGTTCTCCGACGTTGACCCTCGTAGCCATGACGAAGGACTACTACCAGAAGATGTACAACTTCACGCTCACGGACGAGCAGGCCCGCCGAATCGTCAACCCGGACGCCGCGTCCTGATACCTGTCCCCGGCCTCGTCTCCCTATCGACGAGGCCGGGGCACCTTGTGCGTGAGACGCCCGGTAAGCGTCGGGGAGAGGACATCATGACGTCTGTGTTGACCAGGAATGGGCGGCTGCGCGTGGGTGGTTCCCACGCTGGTCGTCCTCATTGTTGTGTGAGGCGGCGGCGGCCATGCTGATCGGCCGTTTTTCCGTGTCCCTGGAGGACGTGGTCGCGGCGCTGCGCGCGAGGTTCTGGGGCGGGGCGGCGGTGCCCCCGCGCGTCAACTCCGTCGTCTTTGACCTGCGGGCACCCCGCATCATCGTGGCGATCCTGATCGGCGGGGGCCTGTCGGTTGCCGGCGCCTCGTTCCAGTCGCTCTTCTCCAACCCCCTGGCCACGCCGGACACCCTGGGCGTCGCGGCGGGCACGTGCGTGGGCGCGGTCATCGCCCTGCTGCTGGACTGGAACCCGATCGGCGTGCAGGCCGCGGCCCTCGCGGCGGGCCTGGCGACGATGGCTTTTCACGACGGCGATTTCACGCACGCGCACGGGTGCTTTCAATGTCATCACGCTCGTGCTCGGCGGGGTCATCGTCTCGGCTCTCGCGAACGCTGTCCTCTCGCTCCTGAAGCTGACGGCCGACCCGACGAGTCAGCTTCCCGAGATCACCTACTGGCTGATGGGCTCGCTCGCCGCGGTCACCTACCACCAGATCGCGCTGGGCGCGCCCTTCATCATCGCGGGCGTCGTCGTTACCGTGGCGCTGCGCTGGCAGCTCAATATCCTCTCCCTTTCAGAGGACGAGGCCCGCTCAGCCGGCGTCAACGTGTCCCTCATGCGCGCCGTCCTCATTGTCGCCTCGACGGTCATCACGGCCTCGGTCATTTCGATGTGCGGCCAGGTTGGCTGGGTCGGCCTGCTCGTGCCGCACTGCGCGCGCATGCTGTGCGGGCAGAACAACCGCGCAGTCATCCCCGTCTCACTGCTGCTCGGGTCGGCGCTCATGATCGTCATCGACACGCTCGCGCGCTCCCTGTCGGCCTCGGAGATCCCCATTTCGATCCTGACGGCCATCATCGGCGCGCCCTTCTTTATCGTGCTGCTGCGTCGGACGGGAGGAGCGCGATGATCAGCGTCGAAAACGCGACCTTCACCTATCCGGGCGCCACTTCCCCGATCCTGACGAACGTGTCCTTCGAGGTGCCCGAGCGCTCGCTTTTGGCGATCCTGGGACCCAACGGCGCGGGAAAGACGACGCTGCTGCGCACCATGATCGGCCTACAGAAGTGGGATAGCGGCCGCACGCTCATCGACGGCACCCCCATTTCGTCGATGTCGACCCGGGCGCTGGGCCGCGTCCTGTCCTACGTTCCGCAGGCACGCAACGCCTCCAACGTGGCGCTCACCGGCCTCGAGATGGTGATGGTCGGGCGCGCCCCGCACATGCGCACCCTCGCTCAGCCCGGAGCGCGCGAGGAGCGCATGGCCCGCGACGTCCTCGACGAGGTGGTCGCCTCCCACCTGGCCGAGATGCCCTGCGCGACCATGTCGGGCGGCCAGTTCCAGATGATCCTCATCGCCCGGGCACTGGTTGCCGACCCGCGTGTCCTCGTGCTCGACGAGCCGGAGACGGGCCTCGACTTCCGCAACCAGCTGATCGTCCTGGGACTCCTCGAGCGCCTCGTGAGGGATCGGGGCCTCGCCGTCATCATGAACACGCACTACCCGGCGCATGCCCTGCGCGTCGCGGATCAGGTCGCGCTCTTCTCTTCCACGCACGAGGCCGTGGTCGGCCCCGCCTCCTCCGTCATGAACGCGGACACCCTCGCTCGCGTCTTCGGGGTGGACGTGGCGATCGGGAGCGTGGCCTTCGAGGGCGAGGACGTGCGGGCGATCGTCCCGGTTCGCCTGAGCGCCGACAAGTAGCGCCGCCACACCGACAACTACTTCATCACGTTTTCGCAGGTCAGGCACATTTTGCGAACAAGTGCGGTACCGTAAGAGTGTGATTCCACACGCTGCGCGCGGGTGCGTGAGAGACGCCGGGGCGCGCGGGCGGGATCGCGTCGGTCTCCGCAGGCGGGACCGACCGGTGCCCCAGCGTTGGGGCGAACACGAAGGAGGGCCCATGGCTACCGGGACCATCAAGTGGTTCAACGACGCCAAAGGCTTCGGATTCATTACTCCTGATGACGAGTCCGGCGACGTCTTCGTGCACTATTCAAACATCGTCGGCCAATCTGGGCGCCGCACTCTTCTGGAGGGCGAGAGGGTCGAATATGAGGCGATCGAGGGCCGAAGGCGCCTGCCATGAATGGGCGAGTGACAGTGTCCGGGGATGCGCTTCGTGAGCCGATCACGCGAGGCGCGCAAAAGATTGCGGATCCGATAGAGGGATCGCCCTTGCGCCCGCGGTGACCGGTCGTGTCTTGCTGGACGCGGCGGCGTACCATCAAGGGCATCGCCGGCGAGCTTGACGATATGGAAGGTACTCGAGGACGCTGGTTGCGTCTTGGAGCCGGTCGTCGATGGCGTTCTTGTATCCTCGGAAGGGATCCAGCGTCGCGATCTGGATACCGGAGCGAAAGTCTCGCCGCGCTCTTCTCAGCCAGTTCTTGTACACGGTGCCAGACCCTACCCTGAACCAGGTCCAACAAGCGGGCCGTGGATGCTCCTCCCGCAAGTCAGGTCCACGATGCCGGTGAGTTCACGTGGCCCCTGGTGGCGTCGGTCCCTGGTGGTGCCACAGTGCTCGTCAACCCCAGCACCCGAATCCCTGTGAAGCGGCGGGGTCATCAGATGCGGCTTGCAGGCACGGCTTGATATGGACCACGGTATTCCACGTGGTTCCCAACTGTCGGGCCAGCCCCACTGTCGCGCACATCATTTTCCTTGAGAAAACAGCTTTTTAACAGGTCTTTACGATGCCCGTGCAGTCGCTTATAGGGCTTGCGCGGTATAGACCGCGCGGTTACTTCACCGTAGAATTGGTGGTGCACCAACGGGGGCGACCACAAGTCGGCCCCTGTTTTTGATGCGGTCGCCCACCCGGGCGACGCGGGCCCACTGGCCCACACAACACGCTGGCGTGCGCGGCGCTTCGCGCATCCGTGCGAAGACACTCATAAGGAGAACCCCATGAACAACATCGTCAAGGCCGAAACCGCCCCCACCATGTCCCAGGCCACCACCTCGGCTTCCGTCCTGATCGCCCTCATCGTCGTTCTCGCAGGCCTCGGCATGGTCGCCGCCCTCCAGGTTGGCTCCGTCGCTTCGGTGGTTCTCGCCGTCGTCGTCGCCCTGACCGCCCTCATCGTCTCCCCCGCGATCCTCTCGATCGCTCGCACCCGCGCCTGAGCTTATGCGGGGCGCGTGAGTCTCGCGCGCCCCATCCCCGCCAGCGTGACACCGCAGAGGTGTCGCGCTTTTTCTTTGGTTAAAGGACAAAACGTGTTGGCTTCGTGGCGGCTTTTCGGCTTGCTGGTGCGGGAAAATCAACATTGACGCTTGGCCGGGTGCGGACACTCGGTGTCATGTGGACAGCACGCCAGTGCCGACGGTGTTCATCATGCGAAGCCTCTGATACGCCACCGGCTGCGCCACCAACGCCACCAGCGGCGGCACATGACTCCGATCGGGCGGGCTGTCCAAGAATTTCGCATGCAATCCCCGACACTATGTCGCACCGCACATCCATATCGTTGGAATTGCAACGTTTGTAGACACTGTTGAAACTTCACCTAATCGAATTGCATGCGAAACTGCTTCGAGCGAGCGCTAGCAACGCGCACGTGGGCCCGCTAACTCGCACGTTAACCGGCTAATACGAGCCTGGGCCTTCTCATTCGCACGTTAACCCGCTGATGCGAGCGTGGGCAGCCCCGCCCAGACACGGAATAGCGGGGCTTATGCGCGATATAGCTGGTTACCGCACGCAATAGCGGGTTCGCGCTCACATCTCAGGGGGTGAATGTGCGAGCGACGCGCGAGGCCAGGCGTCGTTGTGCTGCCAACGCAGACGACCTCGCCCACGACTGCCCATTGTCGGCGTTTTTCGCCGAGGTGGTCTGCACGTTGGGCGCGACACCACCTCGAACCGCGACCACACCACCAAACGGGGAATTGCACCATGAGAGGCGCGACACGCCGGCGACACGCCGAAGGGAGGCTCCTAATGGTGCAAAACCCCGCCAAAGATGCGGCGCCCGCCGGAGGGGCCGACCAGGCCGGTGAGCACGGCCAGGCCTTGAGACGGGGCCTCAGCCGCGGCGCCGGAGAGCGTGGCAAGCCTGACCCAGACAAATTTCGCACATAATTTAAGATCGGTAATTTTTCGAGACCATGCGAAAAAACGTTGCAATTCCAACGATGCAAATTCAATGTTTGGAAGGAGCCGCAGGGGAATTACGTGCGAGATTACTGGGTAGAGGCGCAATAGGACGAAACGTGTTGGTTACAGGGGCAAAACGTGTGGGTTGTGGGTAGGCCACAGATGTTGCGGCATGGCCTCAGCCAAGCTCGAACCGACGCTTGTTGCCCTATGAGGCGAAACACCTGGTCGGGAAGATTCAGCCCCTTCTGATCGGGTGGAATCTTCCCCAACGAATTGAATACTCCCCATCAGCTGCAATACTCCCGATGGGATTGATCCCGTCTGAGACGCTGCGGCGCGGACGCCCTAGCACAGGCACACCGCCCTCGACGATGCCAGGGAACGAGCCGCGACCAACACCTTTTGTCCTTTAACCCTTTCTTTTCCGTAGCGCCTCCTTACGCCCTGTCAGCGCGGTCCCCTCGCCTCGACCTCAGCCACTGCGGCTCTGTGACTCTATGACCCTCGCAGCCGCGCGTCTCTGCGCGAGCATCGTCGCTCGCGCCAGCCCCACCGGGAGGCTTTGCATATTGTGTCCCTACCCCACTACAGTCTGTCGGAAGACCACGACATCAAGGAGGATGCCATGAGCATCAGACCCGCACGCATTCGTGCCATCGTCGTGGCCGTCCTCGTCCTGGCGTTTGTCATCCCCTGGACCTACGCACACATCGCCTACGCCTGGCCCTGGAAAGAACAATCCACAGGCGAGGCCTGCACCGGCAAGTACTACCTCACCCCATACGACAAGCAACGATCCATTTTCCCAGGTACCCGCTCTGATGGCCGTGTGGTCTATGGGTAGCAGAGGAGAAGTGTCCATGGGACGCGAAATTGCTTCATCTCGGCCTGTCCGTAAGCACCGACACCGACAGCACCGATCCACCGCCCACGCCAAAAATCTGCATCGAGGCGACAGCGCCACCGTCGAGGGGGTCGGCACCTTCACCCTCAAGGAAGCCCACTCAGACATCGTCTGGTTCACCCCCAACCCAGGAACAGCGACATTCTGCTTTGACCCAGACCCCACATTCACGACCAACAACTACGCACAACAAGGCCACTGACGCCAGCAACCACCACAGAGCAGCACTCGCAATCAACCCACCGACGGTGAGACGAGGGTGGGGACCCACCGATCCCCACCCTCAACCGTTCACGGCACGGTCGCCGCGACGCGGTCGACTACTCGCGCTGAGCCGCCGCGGTGGCCTGCGCGGCGGCCGAGCAGCCGCGGCGGCGATGGCCTCCAGCTCCGCCTCGCCGTGAGCGCCGGACACGAACCATACCTCGTACACCGAGGGCGGCAGGGCCACGCCCGAGGACAGGAACGAGTGGAAGAACGGGGCGTAGCGCCACGACTCTTGCGCGCGCGCCTGGTCGTGGTCGTACACGCCTGAGGCGGCCGCGGCCTCGCCGAACATGACGGAGAACAGCGAGCCTGTGCGCTGGACGCGGTGGGCGACGCCCGCAGCGCTGAGCGCGTCCGACACGATCGTGCTGATCTCCTGCGCCGAGGCGTTCACGCGGTCGTACACGCCCCTGATCAGCGAGTTCGAGGGTGCGCAGGCCGGCGACCGTGGCCAGGGGGTTGCCCGACAGGGTACCGGCCTGGTAGACGGGGCCCAGGGGGCCAGCAGGTCCATGACGTCCGCGCGCCCGGCCACGGCCGCCAGGGGCATGCCGCCGCCCACGACCTTGCCGAAGGTCACGAGGTCGGGCACCCAGTCGGCGACCTCGACGGAGGAGGCATCGACGAAGCCAGCACTGTAGCGGCTCGCGGGCGCGCCGTCCACCCACCCGGCCACGGCCTCGAGGCCCCACCAGCCGGCGGGTCGACGCGGAAGCCAGTAAGGACCTCGTCGAGGATCATGAGCGCACCGTGCGCGGTGCACAGGCGGCGAATCTCTCGGTTCCAGCCGGGGTGAGGCGGGACCGTGCCCATGTTGGCGGGGGCGCCCTCGAAGATAACGGCGGCAATCCCTGTCACCCACCTGCTCGAAGCACGCGCGCAGGGCGTCACCGTCGTTGTAGGGCAAGACGATCGTCTGGGCGGTGATGGCCTCGGGGACGCCGGCCGACCCGGGCAGGCCACCGGTGGCGACGCCCGACCCGGCGGCGGCGAGCAGGCCGTCGGAATGGCCGTGATAATTGCCGGCAAATTTCACGATGAGGTCGCGCCCGGTGGCGCCGCGCGCCAGGCGGATCGCCGTCATCGTCGCCTCCGTGCCCGTCGACACGAAGCGGACGCGCTGCGCGAAGGGCACGCGCTCGCGCACGGCGGCGGCCAGCAGCGTCTCAGTTTCGGTGGGAGCGCCAAAAGACAGGCCGCGCGAGGCCGCCTCTTGGACGGCTGCCACCACCTCGGGGTGCGCGTGGCCGAGCAGCGCCGGGCCCCACGACCCGACCAGGTCCACGTAGGAGCGTCCCTCGACGTCGGTGACGCGCGCGCCGCTCGCGCTCGCGATGAAGCGCGGGGTGCCGCCGACGCCGCCGAAGGCGCGCACGGGCGAGTCCACGCCGCCGGGGATCACGGATTTAGCTTGGGAAAATGCGGTTTCGTTAGTAGTCACGGCTACCTTCACAGAAGAAAACGGGGTTGTTGGTATGGTACGCGCGCTCAGCGGGCCCGGCGGGCGACCTCGAGGGCCCAGTAGGTGAGGACGGAGTCGGCTCCCGCCCGGAAGATGCCGGTGAGGGACTCGTCGATGACGCGGGTGCGGTCGATCCACCCGTTGGCGGCGGCGGCCTCGACCATCGCATACTCGCCGGACACCTGGTAGGCGGCGACCGGAATATCGGAGGCAGCGGCCACGTCGGCCAGCACGTCCAGGTAGGGTCCGGCGGGCTTGACCATGAGCATGTCGGCGCCCTCGGCCGCGTCGAGCAGCGCCTCGAAGAGGCCTTCGCGTCGGTTCGCGGGGTCCTGCTGGTAGGTGCGCCGATCACCCTTGAGGGTAGACCCGACGGCCTCGCGGAAGGGTCCGAAGTAGGCGGACGCGTACTTCGCAGAGTAAGCGAGGATCGCGACGTCCGCGTATCCCGCCTGGTCGAGGGCGGCGCGGATCGCGGCGACCTGACCGTCCATCATGCCCGAGGGCGAGACCATGTGCGCGCCCGCGCGCGCCTGGGAAATCGCCATCGCCTGGTAGAGCGGCAGGGTCGCGTCGTTGTCGACGCCGCCTCGAGTCGAGGAGGCCGCAGTGCCCGTGGTCGGTGAACTCGTCCAGGCAGGTGTCCGCGCACACGACCAGGGCGTCGCCGACCTCGGCGCGCACGGCGGCGAGGCCACGGTTGAGGACCCCATCCTCCGCCCACGCCTGGGAGCCGATCGCGTCGCGGTGGGAGGGCACGCCGAACAGGTCGATGGCGCCCACGCCCGCTTCGGCGGCCTCGGCTGCGGCCCGGCGCAGCGAGTCGATCGTGTGCTGGTACTGGCCGGGCATGGCCGCGATCTCGCGGGGTTCGTCGATGTCGTCGCGCACGAAGACGGGCCAGATGAGCTTGGCGGGGTCGACGTGGGTTTCGCGCACGAGCGCGCGCATCGCGGGGGTCGAGCGCAGGCGGCGCGGGCGGATCGTCGGGATCGGGGAGGAGTCCACCCCCGGCCTCGGCGAGGTAGGAGGTGACGGATTCGGGGACGGTGGTCATGAGTTTCTTTTCTTCGGGTGCGTCGGCGTGGGTGGGGCGGGCCAGGGCGTCGGTGAGGGCGCGGACGATGGCCCTCAGGTGTGGGGGACGAGGCCTGGGCCGCGACCGCGATCCCCTGCCGCCTGGCGGTGGCTGCGGTGGGTGCGCCGATGGTCACGACCCGGGTTGGGGGGCGGCAGCCCGAGGAGCGGGGGAGGGCGCGCGCCTGGGAGGAGGCTGTGAGCACCGCTGCGTCGTATCTCCCTGCGCGGAAATTCCCCGCAATATCGGCGTCACAATCGCCGACGCCCGCGGGAGTGGTGGTGTAGGCGTCGACGGCCTCGACGCTCCATCCCAGCGCCCGCAGCCCGTCCGGCAGCGTATCGGGGGCGAGCGCCGACCGGGGGATGAGGACTGGGCGCGCTGCGAGAGGACGGGGCAGGGGAAACACTGGAGCAGCGCGGCGGCGGACCCGGCGCCGGTCAGGTCGACGCTCACGCCCGCGTGGTCACTGATCCACCGGGCGGTGGCCCGCCGACGGCGGCGATGCGCGTGCCGAGTGAGCGCGCACGTGCAAGGCAGGAAACGACGGCCCGCGCGGCCCTCCAGGAGGAGAACACGACCCACGCGTACTCCCCGTCCGCGAGCCGGTCGCGGGCCGCGTCGAGGCGCGCGGACTCCAGCGGCGTCGAGACGGTGAGGGCGAGAGCATCCACGCGCGCCCCGGCGAGGCGCAGGGCGCGCGCGATGGCGTCGTCGGGCTTGGCGCGGGTCAGGAGGATCCGCCTCCCGCTCAGGGGGGCGCTCTCGAGAGGTTCGCTCACTGAGGGCTCGTTCACGAGGGGTTGCCTCGGCGCTTTCGTCGCCCCCAGGTCGGTGACCTCGGCGGCTCCGCCGTCGAGCAGCTGGAGCGCCACGTCCGCTCCGAGACACGCCGCCTCGTCCAAACCTACCGCGCCCGCGAGCGTGAGCGCGCCGCTCGCCTCGACCCTCTCGCGCCCGTCGACGCCTGCATGACGCGCGCGTCGAGCAGGAGGGTCGAGGAGGCCTGGTCTACGCGGGCGAACGCGCCCACGGGCGCCGCGCACCCCGCGCCCAGGGCGGAGAGGACGGCGCGCTCGGCGGCGGCCGCGAGCGCGGTCGGCCGATCGTTGAGCGCATCGAGGAGGGCGCGCAGGAGGGGTCCGGCTCGTCGCGCGTTTCGATGGCGAGGGCGCTCCCGCGAGGGGGCGGGCATCATGATGGTGGGGTCGAGCACGTCGGTGGCGTGGGCGTCGAGGCCGATGCGTCGCAGCCCGGCAAGGGGCGAGGACGACAGCGTCGAGGTGCTCGCCCGTGCCGAGGGCGGAGGGCGCGGTGCCCGCGTCGGCGCCCAGGTCGATGCCGCGCACGCGCGACAGCCTCGTGGGGACGTTGCCGCGCAGGTCGCACACGCGCAGGTCGGGGCGCGCGGCGAGCACCTGGGCGGCGCGCCTGGGCGAGCCCGTGCCGACGAGCGCGCCTCGGGAAGCGCCGACAGTGTCGCACCGTCGGCCGCGCACAGGGCGTCACGGGGGTCTTCGCGCTGCGGACGGCAGCGATGCGCAGCCCCGGCGTGGGGGCGGTGGGCAGGTCCTTGAAGGAGTGGACGGCCAGGTCGCACTCTCCCCTGTAGGGAGGGCGATCCGCAGCTGCGCTGCGAACACGCCGACGCCTCCGAGCGCGGCCAGGGGCGCGGCGGACACGTCGCCGTGCGTGCGCACGACCTCCAGCTGGACGCGCACGTCCTCGCCGAGGCGGGCCCCGACCTCCTCGATCGCCCGCGCGACGGTGGAGGATTGGGCGAGTGCCAGGCGCGATCCCCTGGTTCCCAGAACGAATGTCCGCGTGGTCATAGCAGTCCTTTCGCGCCCGCGCGGGCGTGGGAGACGACGGATGCGATGCCGGTTCCGGCGACCCAGGCGCCCGTGAGCGCCACGCCACCCAGGGGCCGCATCTGCTCCGAGAGCGCCGACGCGGCCGCGATACTCGGGGGGCAGGGGCGGGAGCGCCGTTCCAGCGGGCGAGCAGGTGGTCGGCGACGTCCTCGGGCGCGATGTCCACGCCGGTGAGCGTGCGGATGTCGCGCAGGGCCCCCTCGACGGTGACGGCGGGTTCGGCCTCGCCGAGGCGCCCGTAGGACAGGCGCAGCAGGTGGGTGTGGGGCGCACACTGGTCGGCAAGCCACGGCCACTTGACGTTGAGGTGGGACAGGGCCTTGGCGGCCACGGGTCGCTCGTCGGCGGGGGCGGGCGCGACCAGGAGTCCCTGGGAGACGGGCGCGTCGTCCAGCTCGGGGGCGCGCACGGCCAGGGTGAGGCGCGCGATGGGCGCGCCCTCGGGAACGCTCACGTCGGGCACGAGGCCGGGGATGCGCGCCTGGGTCAACAGGCGCAGGGCGGCGCTGGCGCTGCAGGCGAGGACGAGGCGCTGGGTCGCGACGCTCACGCCCGGGCCGGCCGGCACGGGTTCGGCTCCGGGGGTCGGCCCGGGCTTGGTCGGCCCGCACTCGAGAGTCCATCCCGGGGCCGCGCGCGTCATCGCGAACGCGCCGGTGCGGGTCAGGACGGTTCCCCCGGCCTCTTCTATGGCGGCCCGCAGCGCATCGACGAGGACGAACATGCCGCCCTCGACGCAGGCTTCGGGGGTGCGTCGCGATCCGGCGGCGGCTAGGCGCGCGCGACCGCGGCGGCAGGGATCCGTGGCGGGCGGTCTCGGCGCGCAGGCCGGGGGCGACCGTGTCGGTCGCCAGCATGGTCGGGTCGGCGGTGTAGATACCCGCGATGATCGGCCGCACCGAGCGCTCCAGCACGACCCGCCCCATGCGCGCAGCCACGAAACCTGCCAGGGTGTCCCCGGCCTCGTCCATGCCGACGCCGCCGCCCATCGAGCGATCCTTCAGGGCGCGGCGCACCCCGGCCTCGCCGAGCACGCGCACGCAGTCCGGCGCGCCCGGGTGGGCCGGGACACCCAGGAACGAGTCGCGCAGGAAGGGGCCGCAGCTCCCATCCACCGCGCAGGGCGGGGCGTACAGGCGGGCGCCCGATCCGGCGGGCTCGACGGAGGTCAGCCCCAGGGGCGTCCACGATCGACGAGGTGTCGGTGCCACGCACGACGTAGGGTCTCCGCGCCCAGGTCCACGCTCGCTCCGCCGACCGTGCCTCGGGCGATGAGGCCGCCCAGGTATCCGCGCGCCTCGATGAGGAGGGGGCGCACACCCGCGCGGGCCAGCTCCCAGGCGGCGACGAGGCCGGCGATGCCTCCGCCGACGACGACCGCGCCGGGGTGGGTGGGGATGGCATCAGGCGCGCTCATCGAGCATCACCCAGCTCGCGGACCAGCTCGACGATGCGCGTCAGGACGTCGGGGTCGGTCGTGGGCGGCACGCCGTGCCCGAGGTTAAAGACGTGGCCGGGGGCAGCGCGCCCCGCGTCGAGAATATCTCGAACAGCGTGTTCGATAACGTCCCACGGAGCCTGCAACAGCGCGGGATCAAGATTCCCCGCACGGCCTTCCCTGGCACCTGGGCGACGGCCCACGACAGGTCCGTCTTCCAGTCGACGCCCACGCAGTCGGCCCCGACCTCGGCCATGTCGGCCAGGATCGGAGCGCTGCCCGTCCCGAAGTGGATGAGCGGGGCGCGCTCGCCGGTCACCGGGCTGACGGCACCCGCGACGCGCCGCGCGACCATGCGCGAGTACGGCGCAACGGATTCGCGATAGGTACGAGGCGAGAGGGAGCCCACCCACGAGTCGAAGAGCTGCGCGGCGCTGGCCCCCGCCTCGACCTGAGAGGTGATGAAGTCGGCGCTCACGCGCGCGCACCAGCTCATGAGGGCGTCCCATGCGCCCGGGTCGGACGCCGCGAGCGCGCGCGCCGCCAGGTGATCGCGGGAGGGACGCCCTCGACCATGTACGCGGCCAGGGTGAAGGGCGCGCCACCGAATCCAATGAGGGGTGTGGAGTCCAGCTCGCGCACCGCCGTCGCGACGCCGTCACGCACACACTGAGCGCCCTCGGCACAGTCTCGCGCGCACCCGGCGGAATCGGTCCAGACCCCCTCGCCATAGCGATGGCTCACCAGTTCGTCAATGCTCGCGCGTGCGATAGGGGTGATCGAGGACCGGGCCGACACCCGGCTCAATCTCGACGCCCACACCGGCCAGGCGCAGGGGGACCATGATGTCCGAAAAGAAGATGCCCGCGTCCACGCCGTGGCGTCGCACGGGCTGCACCGTCGCCTCGGCGGCCACGTCGGGGCGCAGGCAAGCCTCGAGCATGGGCAGGCCGACGTCGGCGCGCAGCTGGCGGTACTCCGGCAGGGAGCGCCCGGCCTGACGCATGAACCACACGGGCGTGGGCCCGCGTTGCCCGGTCAGGGCGCTCAGCAGCGGGGCGTCGTCATGTGTCTCCCTCAATTTAATGATGTTTTCATGCGTTAATTCGCGCATTTCCGTCTGTTTCAGTCTAGTTCAAGACAATTTCTCACACGCCACAAATGCCCGGATTTACGGGCCTTTATACCGATTTATCCGCGGCAGACAGCCATTTTATTAAGCCGACATTTCGAAATGACACGGCGTCACCAACATAAATAGGCTGCCAGCGCTGCCCGCACCACCCGCGTGCCCTTAAATGGACGCGTTGTGACTATTCATGTGCTGTCCGCGGACCACCGCTTCGTTCCCTCGATGACATCGCCAGGCTCTCCGGCACGACCGACCTGGGCCCCACGCTCATGCGCTCGCTACCGCACGCCCGCGGAGTCATGGTCCTGCGCACCCTGCAATCGGGTCACCATCTACGTCGACACCCCGGCCTCGGCCGACCCTCGCGCGCTCAAGGATGCGGTGGAGCGCGAGCTCGCCACCGCCTCGCACAGTCCCCGCGCCGACGTGCGCCTGCGCCACCTGTGGGGCCGCGACGGCCTCGTCGACCTGTTTGCGACGGCATCCGGGCTGGAATCAATGGTCGTCGGCGAGCGCGAGATCGCCGGGCAGATGCGCCGCGCCGCGCCGCACGGCCTGGGAGGACGGGACCCTCAGCTGCGACCTGGGGCGCGCCGCCGAGCGGGCGTCGGCCGCATCGCGCCGCGTCGCCACCGAGACCGGACTGGCCGGGGCGGGCCGTTCGGTCGTCGCCGTCGGCCTCGACATGGCTGCGGCTCACCTGGGGCCGTGGAGGCCACGCGCGTGCTCATCGTCGGCACGGGCGCCTACGCGGGGGCGACCGTCAGCGCCCTGGACGCGCTTCGCGCATCCGACGTGTCCGTCTCACTCGACGTCGGGGCGCGCCCGCGAATTCGCCGAGGACGAGGCATCGGCTGGGTTGACGGCGCCGACCTTCCCACCGCTCTGACGCGCGCCGACCTGGTCGTGACGTGCCGGGGACTGGGAAGCCCCATCCTGACCCGCGACATGGCCGCCGCCTCCGGGCGCACCGTCGTCCTGGACCTGGCCCTCATGCGCGACACCGACAACTCCGTCGGCTCGCTCCCCGAACGTGACGCTTATCGACCTGCCGACCATCCAGGCCTCGGTCCCGGCCGCGGATGCCGACGCGCTGAATCACGCCCGCGCCATCATCGACGAGGAGGTCCTCCTTCGAGCGAGGGCCTCGGCGCCCGATCCATGGACCCGGTCGTGCGGCACCTGCGCTCGCGCGTCTTTAGCATCGTCGAGGAGGAGATCGACCGCCTCGGCGACGCCCCCCTGTCGACCGACGACGCCGCGCGGGCGCTCCGCCACCTGGCCGCGCGCCTCATCCACAACCCGACCGTTCTCGCGCGCCGGGCAGGCGAGGAGAGCCAGCAGGAACGCTACCTGGAGGCCCTCGGCGTGGTCCTCGGCATCGACGAGGCCGCCCTGGCCTGCGGCGACAATGCTGGCGCGCACGCTTTCTCGCCCGATACTCGCGGGCTCCACCCTCACACTGTCACACCGAAAGTTGCCAATTTATTTCAAAAGTGAAATACTGCAACGTTCACTCCCAACGGTGAAAGGTATTAACGATGTCCACCCCGAACTACGGTGGCCAGCCCGGCCCCAACGGTCAGTTCCAGGGTCAGGTGCCCCAGCAGGGCGCCTACAACCCCAGTACCAGGGCCAGGCACCCGCGCCCGGCCCCAACGGTCAGTTCCAGGGCCAGGTGCCCGCGCCCGGCCCCAACGGTCAGTTCCAGGGCCAGGTGCCCGCGCCCGGCCCCAACGGTCAGTTCCAGGGTCAGGTGCCCGCGCCCGGCGAGAAGAAGAGCCGCGGAAAGATGGCGGCCATCATCTCCGTCATCGTCGTTGCCATCCTGGTCGTCGTCGGTGGCGGCGCCTTCGCGCTCAGCCGCTTGGGTGGTGGCGGCTACAGAGCCCCGATGCCCTGGCGCAGGGGCATTGATTCCGCTTTCGCGAAGAACTCTCTCGTGTCGCTGGCGGGCGCGGCGTCGCCCGAGAGCTCAACGCTGCGACGGCCTGGCAAAAGGACTACAAGCACAACGGCGGCACCGATTGGTCCAAGCTGATGGACCTGAAGGCCCTCAGGGACTACGTCGACCAGATCGACATCAAGAAGTCCGAGATGGAGTACACGGTCGACACCAAGTCCGATCAGGTGGCACTCATCACCATCACGAAGTGGGAGGGTGACGTCGAGATCAAGCCGGAACTCGCCGACAAGATCCGCGAGCACTACAAGGAGGCCAAGGGCTCGGACCTGACGGCCAACGAGTCGCAGGCCTTCGACAAGATGAAGCAGGAAATCCAGAACAACCCGGTCTCCTCCGGTAACGTCCTGAAGAATTTCCCGAACAACAAGCTCACGCTCGTCTCCGTGAAGGAAGACGGCAAGTGGTACCTGTCCGGCTACATGACGGTCGCCGAGCAGTTCCTTGGGAACCGGTTCGGCTCAGCCGAACTACTCCGCGAACTTCACCGACGTCAAGGGTGCTTCCTCTCCCGAGGAGGCGGTGTCGGGCATGGTTGACGCCCTGCGTAACGGAGGGAACATCGGCAGCGAGGACGTCTACCGCTACCTCGACCTGCCCGAGCGCCGCGTCGCAGCGGTCTACGGCGGCGGATCGTCCTCGTCTGGGTACTCCGCGTCCGGCATGGGCGGCAGCGGCGTGCAGGTGACGTGGGGCCTGAAGTCCACGAAGGTCTCGGGCGGCGCGATCGTCAACCTCGGCACGACGTCCATCACCATGGGCGAGTACAAGGTCGAGTTCAACGGCGATTCGCTGACGGTCTCCTACCCGGACATCGACACGCGTACGTTCAGGACGACCACCAAGACGATGACCACCAACTACACGGAAGGCCTCGTCAACCCCGAGCGCCTCGGAGTGTTCACCGTGGAGGACGCCAGCGGCTGGCACGTGTCGCTCGTGCGCACCATCGGTAACCTCAACCTGCTGGCCGCCACCGACGACGCGGTCAACCAGGCCATCGACGGTTTGTGGTCTGCTACCGGCTCCCACGACGTCGACGTGTCCAAGGACGAGATGCGTGACCTCGCGCTGAACAACAAGCCCGTCGGCGCGCTGCTGGTCATCGGCTGGAACTTCGCGAAGAACATGAAGTGACGCAGCCGTAGCCAGGGGGTGGGAATCCGCAACGGGTTCCCGCCCCTTCGCGTATCTGCCCGGGGCGCGCCGCGTGGCCGACACCACCCGGGGTCCGGGCGTGCGCCGGCGCCCGTCTCATCGGCGTCGCTCGTCGTCGCGAAGCTGCCAGGTCGGTCCTTACACTGGAGGAATGAGCACCCAGAAGAACGAACCGCGCGCCCTCGCCCTCGGCGTTTCCTGCTACGTGATCTGGGGTTTCTTCCCCTGTACTTCTCGCTGCTCTCCCCGCCGGCGCCGTCGAGGTCATCGTCCACCGCGCGGTGTGGGGCCTCTTCTTCTGCCTGGTCGCGCTCGCGATCACCCGATCCCTGGGCAAGGTCCGCGCGCTCATCGCGGACCGGGGAGCCCTGTGGCGCCTGGCGGTGGCGGGCGCGCTCGTCGTTGTCAACTGGTCGGTGTACGTGTACGCGGTCCTCGCCGGCCACACGACGGACGCGGCGGTCGGCTACTTCATCAACCCCCTCGTGACGGTTGCGCTGGGCCTCATCAGTGCTGCGCGAGCGGGTCACGCCGATCCAGAAGGTCGCCCTGGCCCTCGGCGTGCTCGCCGTCGTCATCCTCGTCGTCGGCCAGCGTTCGGTCCCCATCGTCTCCCTCACGCTCGCCCTCACGTTCGGCCTGTACCCCTCGTCAAGAAGGACGTGGCCGCGCGCGTCGACCCGCTCGCGGGCATGGCGATCGAGACGGCGGCGGTCTCACCCGTCCTGCTGGGCTACTACGCGTACCTGGCGGTCACGTCCTCCACGTCCTTCCACACGATCACCGCTACCGACGAGGCCGGGGTGTCCTGGCCCCTTCACCTGGCCCTCCTGGTGGGGGCGGGTGCGCTGACGATGATCCCGCTCATCATGTTCGCCTCGGCGGCGCGAGGCCTGACCCTGGGGACGATGGGTTTCCTGCAGTACCTGGGGCCCACCCTGCAGCTCCTCGTCGCCGTGTTCATCTTCCACGAGGCCGTGCCGACGTTCCGCTGGATCGCGATGGGCGTTGTGTGGGTGGCGTTGGCGTGCCTGAGTGCCGACTGGCTGCTCTCCTCGGTTCGCGCCAAGCGCCCTGGCGCGCGCCGCGCACCGGGACTGAGGCAGGGCCTGGCACGCCGGGTACGCCGGGATAGATAACCGGGCACACCGGGCACGCCGGGATAGGGGAACCGGGCCTTACCCCTGCACGCTCCCCATTGGGCCCCTGAGGTAACGCACCCCGAAATTTCGCATGCAATTCGATTGGCTGACGTTTCAACAACGTCTGAAAACGTTGGAATTTCAACGATGTGAATTCAAAGTTTGAAAGAGTGGTGGGGGAATTGCATGCGACATTGTTGGGAAACCATGACACAACGACCGTAACCACTGGAGGGGTCTGGGTTTTTCGGACCGTTTGTTGTGGGAGGGTTGTGAGTAGTCCTGGCCGCGGTGCCCGTGGGTGGCGGCAGGGCCAGGCCAAGTACAAGCACACCAAGTACCGCCCGATTGGAGGCCGCCGCGACCCCAGCGGTGTAGAGGGCGCCGGAGGGTCCGGAGGGCACGGGCGGGCTTCGAGATCGACCACCTCGAGCCGTAGGCTCGCGTGTGGCGATCTCGCGGGCGGCCGGGGCCCGAAGGCGCCCGGAACATCAGCGGAGCACACCAAGCAGCCCGAGCCAGCAAGCGGGCAAACCGCCCCTTACTCTCCGCCGCCGGGCTCCGGGCGGCCCGTGTAGTTGACGAAGCGCGCCATGTCGCCCTGGAAGAGTGCGGTGACGGTCGCGGTCGCACCGGCGCGGTGCTTGGCGACGATAATGTCGACTCGCCGGGGGCGATCTTCCTTGTCGTAGTAGTCGGGGCGGTGCAGCAGGATGATGATGTCCGCGTCCTGTTCGAGCGAGCCGGATTCGCGCAGGTCGCTCATCATGGGCTTGCGGTCGGTGCGGCCTTCCGAGTTACGGTTCAGCTGCGCGACCGCGATGACGGGGATGTCGAGATCCTTGGCCAGGAGCTTCAGGTTTCGCGACATCGCGGAGACTTCCTGCTGACGCGACTCGACCTGGCGGCCGCTCGTCATGAGCTGGAGGTAGTCGATGACGACGAGGCCCAGGTTCTCTTGCTGCTTGAGGCGGCGGCACTTCGAGCGGATCTCGGAGATCGTGATGTTCGCGGAGTCGTCGACGTACAGGGGCGCCTCGCTCATGCGCGAGGTGGTTTCGGCGACCTTGCGCCAGTCGACGTCGCTCATCTTGCCGGCCTGCATCTTGGACAGGGCGCACGCCGGACTCGGCGGAGAGCAAGCGCATCGCGATTTCCTGGGAGCTCATTTCTAGCGAGAAGATGAGCGAGGTGATGCCGTGCTTGATGGAGGCCGAGCGGCAGAAGTCCAGGGCGAGCGTGGACTTACCCATGGCGGGTCGGGCGGCGACGATGATCATCTGGCCGCCGTGCAGGCCCTGAGTGAGCTCGTCCAGGTCGGTGAAGCCGGTGGGCACGCCGTTGAGCTTGCCCTGGTTCTTCTCGATGTCCTCGAGCGCGTTGAGGATGTCCGAGCTCATCTGCGTCATGGACACGTAGTCGGTGGTTTCGCGCCCGTCGGAGACGGCGTACACCTCGGCCTGGGCTTGGTCGACGATTTCGTCGACGTCGCCGCCGGCGTCCGCGTAGCCGAGCTGGACGACGCGCGTGCCCGCGGTGACGAGGCGGCGCATGATGGCGCGTTCGCGCACGATGCGCGCGTAGTAGGCGGCGTTGGCGGCGGTGGGGACGGAGGCGATGAGGGTGTGCAGGTAGGCGGCGCCGCCCACCTTTGAGAGGACGCCTGCGCGCTTGAGTTCGCCGGCGACGGTGATCGCGTCGGCGGGTTCGGCGCGGCCGTTGAGCTCGACGATGGTGTTGAAGATGGTCTCGTGGCTGGGCTGGTAGAAGTCCTGGCCGCGCAGTATCTCGGAGACGACGTTGGCGGCCTCGGTCGTCAGCATCATGGACCCGAGGACGCTCATCTCCGCGTCGATGTCCTGCGGGGGACGCGGTCGAACTGGTCGTCGGACATCGTGTTCCTTTCGGGTCCGCGGGTAGAGGGACGAGGCCTGGGCTGGGCTCGGCGCCGCGAGCACGGACGGGACGCCTGTGGATAGAGAGCCTTCAGGCGAAGACTAACGCGTTATAGGAAAAACGCGCGACCGACGCTGTGCACGAACATGTGCACAATTTGGTATAACCTGTGCACAACGCCGATCGGGCCTGTGCACGGGTCTCAATGACCGATCTGTCAGGGCAGATATGCTCATCACAGTCACATCGTTGTCATTCATTGAGCTGTCTAGAATTCCTGTGTGCACTGATATCCACAGACCTGTGCACATGTTGTGGATAAGAAGCGGAGCGTGTCATGAACAGCAATCGTGGAGCGGCCACCCCGTCCTCCCCGTCGCCCAACGAGGGGGCTGCAGCCTCGTCGATGCCGACGATCACGACGGGCAAAAATCCCTGTCCCTGGCCCTGCCCTCCCTGGGCGCGCTCATCGCAGAGCCGCTGTTCACCGTCATCGACTCCACGATGGTCGGCCACCTGGGCACCCCTCAGCTCGCGGGCCTGGGCATCGCCTCGACCGTCCTGAACACCGCGGTCGGCCTGTTCATCTTCCTGGCCCTACTCGACGACCTCACTGGCGGGGGCGCCACCTGGGGGCCGGGCGCCGCGACCTCGCGATCCGCTCGGGGGTGGAGGCCATGTGGCTGGCGGGCGGCCTCGGCGCGTGTGCGGCGATCCTCCTGGCCGCCTTCGCCTCGCCCTTGCTCACCTGGCTGGGCGCCGACGCGGCCACCATGCCGCACGCCCTGGCGTACCTGCGCGCCTCCGCGCCCGGCCTCGTCGGCATGTTCGTCGCCCTGGCGGCCACCGGCACCCTGCGCGGGTTGCAGGACACGCGCACCCCGCTGGTCGCCGCCTCCGTGGGCGCGGGCCTTCAACGCGGCGGCCAACTGGGCGCTCATGTACCCCCTCGGCCTGGGGGTCGCGGGGTCCGGCCTGGGCACCGCCATCACGCAAACCCTCATGGCGGCCTTCCTCGGGTGGATCGTCGTGCGCGCCGCCCGCCGCCAGGGGCGTGAGCCTACGCCCTCCACCTCCGGCCTGTTTGGCGCGGCGCTCGAGGGGGCACCCCTGCTCGTGCGCACCCTCGCGCTGCGCGTCGCCCTCCTCGCCACCCTCGCGGCCGTCACCGCGATCTCCACCCAGGCCCTGGCCGCCCACCAGATCGTGTGGACCCTGTGGAGTTTCGCCGCCTACGTCCTCGACGCCCTCGCGATCGCCGCACAAGCCCTCGCCGGCTTCGCGTCAGGAACCGGCGAGCGAGGCGCGATCCAGCCCCTCCTGCGCACCCTCTCGCGCTGGGGGCTCAGCTTCGGCACGGCCGTCGGCGTCGCCCTGGCCTTCACCGCGCCCCTGGATCACGCGCATCTTCACGACCGACCAGACCGTCATCGACTACGCGACCGTCGCCATCATCGTCGGCGCCTTCTTCCAGCCGATCGCCGGATACGTCTTCCTCCTCGACGGCATCCTCATCGGCGCGGGGCGTGGGCGCTACCTCGCCGGCGCGTCCGTCCTCAACCTTCTCGTCTACGCGCCCGTCCTGTGGCTCATCGCCCACCCGCCACGCTCACGAGCTCCCCGTCCGTGGCCCTCGCCCTGGTCTGGCTCGCCTATTCGGCCGTCTACATGGGCATGCGGGCACTCACCAACGGCTACGGCGCGCGGTCCCCTGTGACCCGACGCACGAGGCCGGGGCGGACCCTCAGCCACCACGCCCGGTTCCGCACGCCTGGACGCCCCCGACGAGCCGGGCCACGGCCTCGTGCCGCGATCCCCGAATCGTGACAGGACATGCCCCTGGCGAAGCCGCACCCACCCGTGTAAACTGGGCAGCTGGACTATCCGCACCCGCGGCTGGTCCAGCAGGCCCCCCGGGGCCATACGCAACGCCCTCCTGTCACGGACCGTCCGTGACCGTAAAGACCATAGGAGGTGGGAACCAACGTGCGTAACTACGAACTGATGGTGATCCTCGATCCTTCGATCGACGAGCGCACCGTCGCCCCCACGATGGAGAAGTACCTGGCGCCCGTGGCTGCCAACGGCGGATCCGTCGAGAACGTTGATATCTGGGGCAAGCGCCGCCTTGCTTACGACATCCCTCAAGCGTTCTGAGGGCATCTACGTCGTCATCGACATGACCACGACCCCCGAGGTCGCTCTTGAGATCAACCGCCGCATGGGCATCGACGAGACCATTCTCCGCACGAAGCTCCTGCGCCCCGACGCTCACTGAGCCGACACCACCCCCTAAGCCCGAGGAGCCGACATGGCCGGAGATACCGTCATCACAGTCATCGGTAACCTGACCGCTGACCCCGAGCTGCGTTGGACGCAGTCCGGTGCCGCGGTCGCCGATTTCACGGTGGCCTCCACCCCGCGAACCTACGACCGTAACGCCGGCGAGTGGCGCGACGGCGATACTCTTCATGCGCTGCTCCGTGTGGCGCGACACCGCTGAGAACGTCGCCGAGTCGCTGCGCAAGGGTATGCGCGTCATCGTTCAGGGTCGCCTCACCCAGCGCTCGTATGACACCCAGCAGGGTGAACGTCGCACGGTCGTTGAGCTGCAGGTCGACGAGGTCGGCCCCTCCCTGCGTCGCGCACGCGCGCAGGTCACCCGCACCACCCCCAGCGGTGGTGGTGGCTACCAGTCCGACAACCGCGGCCAGCAGCAGGGCGGCTACCAGCAGGCAGCCCCCAGGGCGGCGGCGGTTACGGCGGCGGCCAGGGTGGATACGGCCAGGGCGGCGCCAATTACGGCGCACCGACCGGCGGCTCCCCCGAGGACCCGTGGCGCAGCGGCCCTTCCGGCGGCTCCACGTCCTTCGGTGACGAGCCCCCGTTCTAAAGTCGCGCGCCCCGGCTCTCGCGCCGGATAGCGCCACGTCGAAGACACCACGCTTGGGGCGGGATGACCCGCCCGGATTCACTAGGAGACCATCATGGCGAAGCCCCAACTTCGCAACAAGCCCATCAAGAAGAAGGCCAACCCGCTGAAGTCGGCCAAGATCGACAAGATCGACTACAAGGACACCGCCCTGCTGCGCAAGTTCATCTCGGACCGCGGCAAGATTCGCGCCCGCCGCGTGACCGGTGTTTCCACGCAGGAGCAGCGCAAGATTGCTCGCGCCGTCAAGAACGCGCGTGAGATGGCTCTGCTGCCCTACTCCACGACCGGCCGCTGATAAGGGAAGGACACAGCTGATATGGCTACCACGAAACTGATCCTCACCCACGACGTCCCCAACCTCGGCCACGCCGGCGAGGTCGTCGAGGTCAAGGCTGGCTACGCCCGCAACTACCTGGTCCCCGCGGCTTCGCCGCCAAGTGGACCGCTGGCGCCCAGAAGCAGATCGACCAGATCGCCGCCGCCCGCCGTCGTCACGAGATCGCCACGATCGACGACGCCCGCGTCGTGCGCGACGCCCTGCAGGCCGCCGTCGTCGAGATCACCGCGAAGGTCGGCAACCCGGCCGCCTGTTCGGCGCCATCTCCGCTGCTGCGATCGCTGACGCGGTCAAGGAGCAGCTGGGCCAGACCATCGATCGTCGTCGCGTCATCATCGCCTCGCCCATCAAGGCTGCCGGCGACCACACGGTGACCGTCGGCCTGCACCTGAGGTGTCCGCGAACCTGCGCGTTCGCGCTCATCGCCACGAAGTGACGGCTTCACGCATCGGCTGAATGCTGATTGAGTGGCCCCCGCTCGTGTGAGCGGGGGCCACCCCTGTGCTATGCCCACTGAGCCTGCTGGGAGCTCTAGGAGTGCTGGGCCCCAGCTGGGCATGCTGGGCCTGACGGCTCGTTCGGGGCGTCACGAGGAGCACGGGAGCAGGGAGCCACTCGCATTGGCTTCTACGCGGATAGGTTGTGCGCATCCGGATAGGTTATTCGCTTGTGGATAGGTTATTAACCTATCCAGATGTTCGTAACCTATCCGGATCGTCGTTTCCTATCCGCGTACACTGCCCGAACTAACTATCGCGACAAGGACGGGTGCACGGCACTGTACTGTTCAGTGCTCGCACAGCACGCGCACAGGGAAGTCCAGCGCAACGCATGCAGCGCTCAACACGCACAGGCCACATGAAGGCCCGGGACCCCTCGCCAACGCGCGCGCCCGCTCCACCGCGCCTGCGGGCCCCGAGGATGCTCCTCGGGGCCCGCAGGCTCGGCGCTAGGATGCGCGGCTAGTTTCTTCGGCCGCCGTTATTGTTGCCGCCGCCGGGATTCCCACCGCCGCCGTTGCCACCGCCGGGATTCCCACCGCCGTTGCCGCCGCCGTTGTTATTCCCGCCGCCGTTGCCACCGCCGGTGTTCCCACCGCCGCCGTTATTGTTCCCGCCGCCGTTGTGATTCCCGTTGTTGTTCCTGCCGTTGTTGCCGCCTTCGTCGGATTCCTTCGTCGGCTCAGCCGAGGGGGTCGCCTCGGGGGTCGGCGTCGCAGTCGGCTCGGAGGAGGACTGCGGGGCCTCGCTCGTCGCGGTCGGCACGGGCGTCGGAGCGTTGTTCTGGACCTTGCGGTTCGACTCGACCTTCCACGGGAAGTCATCGCCCGGCAGGTCCGCGGTGGCCGGCTTCATGTAGTCGATCCACACGTCCACCGGCCAGTCGCCGCCGTGGAACTGATCCAGGCCACCCACGTCATCCAAGGGCACAGAGTTACCGTCAGCATCCGACTGGTACATCGACACGGCGGTCACCATGCCGGGCACGAAACCGATGAACTGCGCGGACAGCTGGTCCGAAGAGGTACCGGTCTTGCCCGCCGTCACCAGGCGAGCAATCGAGTTGTCGACGCGGCTCGCCGTGCCATCGCCCTTCGTGACGGCCTCGAGGGCCGGCATGATCGACGAGACCTCCTCGACGTCAAAGACGCGCTGGGCTCAACGTCGCCCGAGTACACGAGCTTGTTGTTGGAATCCTCAACCTTCTTCACAATGTGCGGAGTGACGCGCTGGCCACCGTTCGCGATCGTCGAGTACGCGGTCGTCAAATCGATGTTGTGCGGCGACGAGGGGCCCAGCACGTTGAGGAGCTCATCGTTCAGGCCCACCGTGTCCTCGGGGATGCCCGCGTCGATCGCGGCCTTCATCGTATTCTCCGGCTCCACGTCATCATTGAGTCCCACGAACACCGTGTTCATCGAGTACGCGGTCGCCTTCACGAGGGTGACGTTGCCGAAGGAATAGCCGCCGTCATTCGACACGGGGGTCCCCATGCCTCGGAAGCTACTGCGGCGACTTTACCCGAATAGGTGTCGTACACCGTGCCACCCAGGCGCGCGTTCGCCAGGAGCGCGAACGGCTTAAAGGAAGAACCCGCCATCGCGATATCCTGCGTCACCGCGTTCTGTTGGCGCTTCTCGTAGTCGGCGCCCGCATACTCGGCGAGGATCTCGCCCGTCTCGGGATCCATCGAGGACAGGGCGACGTGCTGGTACGTGGGATCCCAGCCATCGACCTCGTTCATGCCCTCGGCGGCGGCGACCGCCTGCTCCTGGTGCTCCTTGTCGATCGTGGAGTGATACGCAGACCACCCTGACCGATCTTGTCCTCGTCGAACTGTCCGGAGGCCAGCAACCCTCCTTGACCTGGGCCATCAGGTAGCCGTTCGTACCCGTCATCGACGCGCCTATTGAGCGTGTCGGGGTCGATCGTCTCGGGGAACACGGCGGCGTTACGCTCGACTGGCTCAGCCACCCGTCCTCGACCATCAGGGTTCAGGTCACGTTCCCAACGCCCTTCGCCTTATCCGGGTTCACGGCGGGATCCCACGCGGAAGGCGCGGGAATGACGGCGGCCAACAGCGCAGACTCGGACAGCGTCAGCTGGTCGGCGCCGTGGCCGAAGTAGGCCTGCGCGGCCGCGTCAATGCCGTAGGCGCCACGACCGAAGTAGATCGTGTTCATGTAGGCGCCGATGACCTCGTCCTTGGACTTCTCGCGGTTGATCTTAATCGCCAAGACCGCTTCCTTGAGCTTGCCCGTGTACGACGTGGTCTCGCCCATGTAGTAGCGCTCAACGTACTGCTGCGTCAGGGTCGAACCACCCTGGCGCGCGCCGCCGCGCAGGTTGTTGACGAGCGCACGGAAGATACCCTTCAGGTCGACGCCGTTGTTCGTGTAGAACGTGCGGTCCTCGGAGGCGACGATCGTCCTGGGCACGTAGTCGGGCAGCTTCGTCGTGTCGATGATCTGACGATTGATCTCACCCAGGGTACCCATCTCGGTGGTGCCATCCGAGTAGTACACGGTGGTCTTCTGCGCGAGCGCCAGGTCATCCGGCGCGGGGATGGTCAGCGTGTTGTACAGGTACAGGAACACGGCCATGCCTGCGATGAAGATACCCAAGAAGATGGTCAGGATTCCGAAGCCAATGCGCTTGACCCAGCGGAAACGCTTCTTCGCGGGACGCTTCTTGTCACTCGACGAGGCCGTGGAGGCCTTCCTCGAGGAGCGCGACGAGCGTCGCGAGGGCAGGGAGTCCCGCCCGGACGCGCTGTGCTTGTCCGGTTCGACGATGTCGTTCCAGCTGGATTTTCCGTTGCTAGTCGCCACGTGTTCGCCCTTTCAGCGGATTGTTGTACCCCTAGGTTAACCATGTTTCCTGAAAGAACCCCAAAGTATGAATACAAACACAGGGGGTGGGTGCGCGTTGCGGCGCACTCACCCCTGCCAGTGGTCCTTCAGTGAGGTCGTATTAGGGACCACTGCTCCGGGACGCCCGGGGCGGCCCAGAGAGTATGGAAAACACCTTCCTTATCGACCCGGTGGTAGGTATGCGAGCCGAAGAAGTCGCGCTGACCCTGGATGAGGGCCGCGGGAAGGCGCGTCGCACGAATCTGATCGAAGTAGGCCAAGGAGGAGGCGAACACGGGGATCGGAACGCCCGCGAGGGCCGCCTGAGCCACGACGCGGCGCAGCGCGGGTGTGCACTCCTGGAAGCGCGTCGCGAACGGCTCGGCAGCCAGCAGCAGCGGCAGGTCGGGGTCGGCCTCGTAGGCGCGGGTGATGTCGTCGAGGAAGGCGGCGCGGATGATGCAACCCGCGCGCCAGATGCGAGCCAGGGCGCCCTTGTCGATGCCCCACTCGTATTCCTTCGCGCCGGCCTCGATCTCGTCAAAGCCCTGCGAGTAGGCGACGATCTTCGAGGCGAAAAAGCGCCTGGCGAACGTCTTCGATGAACGCGGCCCGGGCCTCGTCCGACTCGATGACGAGCGCGGTGGCGTTGCCCGCGAGCGCCTGGCCGGCCGCGCGCTGGGCCGGCTCGGAGGACGCGCCGCGCGCGAAGGTCGCCTCGCCGATCGCGGTGACGGGGACGGCCAGGTCGAGGGCGGTCTGCACCGTCCACTTGCCGGTGCCCTTCTGGGAGGCGGCGTCCACGATGAGGTCGACGAGGGGCGTGCCGGTCTCGGCGTCCACCTGACGCAGGACCTCGACGGTGATCTCCATGAGGTAGGAGTTGAGCTCGCCCTCGTTCCAGGCGGCGAAAATGTCAGCGATCTCGGCGGGGGTGGCGCCCAGGCCCTCGCGCAGGAGGGTGTAGGCCTCGGCGATGACCTGCATGTCGGCGTACTCGATGCCGTTGTGCACCATCTTCACGAAGTGGCCGGCGCCGTTCGCGCCGATGTACGTGCAGCAGGGCACGCCCTCGTAGGTGCCGGCGATGGCCTCGAACATGGGGCCGAGGCGGTCGTAGGAGGCCGGGGTGCCGCCGGGCATGATGGAGGGACCCCACAGGGCACCCTCCGCCGCCGGACACGCCCGCGCCCACGAAGTGCAGGCCACGCTCGGCGGCCCACTTTTTCGCGGCGGATCGTGTCGGTGAACAGGGAGTTACCGCAGTCGACGATGATGTCGCCCTCGTCCATGAGGTCGGCGAGCTGGCCCATGACGGCGTCCGTCGACGGGCCGGCCTGGACCATCATGATGGCGACGCGCGGGGTGCGCAGGGAGGCGACGAAGTCCTCAAGCGTGGACGCGGGGACGAAGGTGGCTTCGTCGCCGTGCTCGGCCATGAGCTTGTCGGTGCGAGCGGGGTCCTGTTGAAAACGGCGGTCGCGTAGCCGTTGCGGGCCAGGTTGCGGGCGAGGTTGGCGCCCATGACTCCCAGGCCGTACACGCCGATGTCGGCGGAGGCCTTCTCGGGGGTAAACGTGCTCATGCGGTGACTCTCCTAACGTATAGGTCAGTTGTCACCAGGGTACGTCCGTGGCCGGTGGGCACGCACCGTGCGCGGGCGTGACGATGGTCGCCCCTCCCCGTGCCGAAGGCCCCGCTCGCTCGCGCTTTCGCGGCCCGCCGCGCCCCTAGTCCTGCGCCTCGCGGGCTGCCTTCGCGGCTGCCTTGCGCGCCTTCTTCTCGGCGACCTTGGCCTCCCAGCGGGCCTGCTGCGCCTGGTATTCCTCGGCGAGGGCGCGCACGTCCTCCGAGGCCCACCACTCCAGGAGCGCCTCGCGGGCGGCCTCCTCGCCCAGCGGTCCGCGCTCCATGCGCAGCTCCAGCAGGTAGTCGCGGGCAATCTTGACGGCGCGCGAGGGGCGCAGCCCCAGGATGTCCATGATCTGGTCACCGTCGAGGTCGGGGCGGATCGCGTCGAGCTCCTCCTGCTCGCGCAGGGCCCCGATGCGCGCCTCCAGGTCGTCGTAGGCGGCGGACAGGTAGGCGGCCTTGCGGCGGTTGCGGGTCGTGCAGTCGGCGCGCGTGAGGCGGTGGAGACGCTCGAGGAGGTCGCCCGCGTCGGCCACGTAGCGGCGCACTGCGGAGTCGGACCATGCGGCCTCGCCGTAGCCGTGGAAGCGCAGGTGCAGGGCGACGAGGGTGGAGACGGCCTCGGTCGTCGCCTTGTCGAAGTGGAGGGCCTTCATGCGCTTGCGCGTCATCTTTGCGCCCACGATCTCGTGGTGGTGGAAAGACACGGAACCGTTCGGCTCGAAGCGGCGCGTCGCCGGCTTGCCGACGTCGTGCATGAGGGCCGCGAAACGCAGGATGAAGTCGGGGGCCGGGACGGGGCCTTCCGGGCCGGTCTCCAGGTCCATGGCCTGCTCGACGACGGTGAGGGTGTGCTCGTAGACGTCCTTGTGGCGCTTGTGCTCGTCGACCGTGGACACGAGGGCGGCGACCTCGGGCAGGACGATGTCGGCGACGCCCGTGTGCACCATCAGCTCGATGCCGCGGCGCGGGTAGGGCGAGATGATGAGGCGCTCGAGCTCGGCGCGGATGCGCTCGGCGGACACGATGTCCAGGCGCGAGGCCATGGTCTCCATCGCGTTCATGACGTCCAGGTCGACGTCGAGGCCCAGCTGGGCGCTAAAGCGCGCGGCGCGCATGATGCGCAGCGGGTCGTCGTCGAAGGACTGCTCGGCGGACACGGGGGTGCGCAGGTTGCCATCCGCGAGGTCCGTCAGGCCGCCGCACGGGTCGACGAGGGCCATCTGCGGCAGGCGCATCGCCATGGCGTTGACCGTGAAGTCGCGGCGCGTCAGGGTCGCCTTCGAGCGTGTCGCCGAAGGTCACCTCCGGCTTGCGCGAGCCGATCTCGTACTCGTCGGTGCGATACGTCGTCACCTCGACGATCAGGTCGCCTCGGCGACCCCCGATCGTTCCGAACTCCTTACCGATGTCCCACGTCGCGTTGCCCCACTGGGCCAGGAGCTCCCGGTGCGTTCGGGACGCGCGGAGGTCGTCATGTCGAAGTCGTGCGGCGTCACCCCCAAGAAGGCGTCGCGCACGGGCCCGCCGACGAGCGCGAGTTCCTCCCCGGCCTCGTCAAAAAAATCGTGCCGAGTTCCATAATCGCGGGCGGGAGCGCCGCAACGTCCTCGTGGCGTTCGCCATGAGGGTAGGAATGTCCGTCGTTCCGGCGTTTTGCACGGTCACGGGGGCGTTGATCGGGGAAGCTGACTGGGTACTCATCGTCCCTAAGCATGCCAGGAAAGCGCCCTGCCCGACTACCGGGGGCCGCCCACCGGCTAAAGTGGAGTCATGCCTGCACGTTCCGTTGACCGCCGAGCCGGGGTTCCCAGACCCCCGCGTCGGTCCGCTTCCGTGCGCCAAGGCCGCTCTCACCTGCCGATTTCCGCGGAAACCAGCGCGGGCGGCATCGTCGTCGATGTACGTGACGGAATTCCCTACGCGGCGCTGATCGCCCGACGCAATCGCGCGGGCCGCGTCGAGTGGTGCCTCCCCAAGGGGCACCTGGAAGGGTCCGAGACCTCAGCAGGCCGCACTGCGCGAGGTCGCCGAGGAAACCGGCATCCACGGGCGCATCATCCGCCACCTCGCCTCCATCGACTACTGGTTCTCCGGCAACGACCGCCGCGTCCACAAGGTCGTCCATCACTACCTGATGGGGTACGAGTCCGGTACGATCACCGTCGATGGAGATCCTGATCACGAGGCCGAGGCCGCCGCGTGGGTTCCTCTGCGCGACGTGTCGCGCCAGCTGGCCTACCCCAACGAGCGCCGCATCGTGCGCATCGCCCTCGACCCGCTGTACCGGGATAACCGTGGCTAGGCGCGGGTGGTGGCCGCCGCGTGCGCGGCGGTGATGGTGATGCTCGGCCTGTCCCTTCACGAGGCCGGGGCGGCGCCGGCGCCCGCCGCGACGTCCACGGACGGGCAGTCGCGTCCCGCCGTCATGGGCACGCTCCCCACCGATTCCGGTCTGTCCGTCTCCATCGATTCCCTTTCGCCTCGGATTATCACGAGCGAGAGCGAGGTCGTCATCTCCGGGACGATCCGCAACGATTCGCCGACGACCCTGGCCTCCGTCGCCCTCGAAGTGTTCGTCGCCAACGAGACCCCCATCTCCGTCTCGGCGCTCACCACCCAGCTCAGCGACGACGAACCCGACGCCACACACGCCGCCTCCACGACGTCTCACCGACGTCGCGCGCGGCACGACCACCCCTTCGAGATCCGCATCCCCACCTCCGCTGCCCCCTGTCCGACTCCGACGAGTGGGGGCCGCGCGTCACCACCGTCGCCGCGAGCTCGGGCAGCTTCTCGGGCAAGGATCGCACGATCCTCGTGGGGATTCCGGGGCGCAGGTGGCAGCCTCGCGCGTCTCGACGGTCGTTCCGTGGACCTCGGCCAACGCGGCCAACAACCAGGCCGAGCGCTCCGCGATCCTGACCCTGGCCGGCACCTCGGGCGTGACGCTGGCCGTCGACCCGCTCCTGATCCCCCGCGGCCCCCAGCCCACGGCGGTGCCCAGCCCCACGCCCCTCGCCCACCGCCGACGAGGCACAGTCCGGGGCGCAGTCCGACCTGGGCAAGCAGTCGGGCGCGGCCTCGCCGAGCCCGACCCCTCCCCCACGCCGACGCCCGCCCCCACGGCCACCGACCCGGCGCGGCGCTCCCAGGATCTCCAGTCCGAGGCCTTCGTGGCCTCCTTCATGTCCACCGCCTCCGAGGTCATCGCCCTGCCCGACGGCGACGCGGATCTCGGCGCGCTCGCCCTGTCTGGCAACAGTGGCTTCTGGAACCTGGCCTCCGACTCCATCGCCTCCTTCCCCTCGACCCTGCGCGCAAGCGGATGGGTCGCCCCCCCCCCGGCGGCGCGACACCGAGCCCCTCCCCTCCGGCCACCCTCGGCCTCCGCCTCGCCGTCGCCCTCCGCCTCGCCCTCGCCCACCACCACGCCAAGCCCCGCGGCGACCGCGGTCGGCCAGAGCGCCACCCAGACGGCCACCCCCGATTCCGGCCCCACGATCCTGCGCAACGTCGCCTGGCCGGCCGACACGACATTCGGCACATCCTTCCTGGCCGGCTTCGCCTCCGCCGACCAGATCACGATCGCCCCCACCTCGGCCCTGACCCCCGCCGAAGACGTGCCCTTCACCTCCCTACGCGCGCGTCAACGTCAACCCCGCGACCGGCGAGACGACGACGGACGGAACGGGCGCCCACACCCTCGCCCAGCAGGGGGACATCGCCTCGATCCTGTCGTGGAACGCCAGCGGCGGCGACCAGCTCGACGCCGAGCAGGCCCTCACGGCCATCACCGCCATCATCGCGCGCGAGCGCCCCTCCTCCTCGCGCACCCTCTTCGCCGCCGCCGATCGCACCACCACGATCAACGAACGCCTCTCGCACCGCTTAGCCGCGCTGTACTCGCCCCGGTGGGTGAGCGCAACCTCCTTCTCGGACATCGCCGCCAGCGAGTCCACCGACCTCGAACGCACCACAGTCGCCCCGGGCACCCTCCCCGACGACACCTGGACCGCGATCGACTCCATGGCCTCGTCCCTGACCAACCTGACGCCCCTCGCGAACGCGACGGACGACCCCAACGCCGTCTTCGACTCCGTCACGCCCGCGATCCTTCCCGCCCTCTCCGTGTCATCCACGCCCTCCGAGCAGCTGGACGCGGCGACCGCCATGACCTCACAGGTCACGACCATGCTGTCCTCCGTGACCGTCGAACCCTCCTCGGCCGTCAACCTGATCAACAAGTCCGCGAAGTTTCCCGTCCTGATCCGCAACAACCTCGACTGGCCCGTGCGCGTGGACGTCACTCATCCCCGACGACCCGCGACTGCGCGCCACCCCCGCCCTCTCACAGGAGCTCGCCGCGCGGCGCGACCACGGTGGAAGTGCCCGTCGGCGCGATCGGCAGCGGCGACATCGAGGTCACCTACAAGGTCACGACCTCCGACGGCTACGTCCTGGACGACTCCCGCACCGTCACCGTGCGCATGCGCGCCGGCTGGGAGGACGCAATCACCGCCGTCATCGCCTCCCTCTTCGGCCTCCTCTTCCTCGCGGGCATCACCCGTTCGCTGCGCAGCCGCGCCGCCCGCAAGAAGCAGGCCTTACAGACGGACGCGGCTAGCGCCTCGCAGACGGACGCCTCGCAGACGGACGCCACCGACGAGGCGCCACGCCCGGACGAGGCCTCGGACACCCCGCACGACACCACCGACCACGAGACAGACACGACGAAGGAGACCCCATGAGCTCGAACACGGCTCGCCGATCAATCCTGAGAGCGTCGGCGCTCATGGCGTCGGGAACCATGGTCTCGCGCATCCTCGGCTTCGTGCGCAACGCGATGCTCATCGCCGCGGTCGGCGCCACCGCCGGCGGCGTCGGCGCCGCCTTCCAGACCGCGAACACGCTGCCCAACACGGTGTTCAACCTGCTGGCCTCCGGCATCTTCGACGCGGTCCTGGTTCCCCAGATCGTCGGCGCCATCAAGCGCCGCCACGACGGCGACACCTACGTCAACCGCCTCCTGACCCTGGCGGGCACCGTCCTGTTCGTCGTCACTTTCCTGACGATGGTGCTGGCCCCTCCTCGTCATGATCACGGCCGCCGGTTACACGGAGGACATCCGCAACCTGGCGATCCTCTTCTCCCTCCTGTGCCTGCCGCAGCTCTTCTTCTACGGCCTCTATAACCTCCTCGGCGAGCTCCTCAACGCCCGCGAAATCTTCGGCCCCTACATGTGGGCGCCCGTCGTCAACAACGTCGTCGGCATCGCCGGCCTCGGCCTGTTCCTCGTGATCTGGGGCGGCGCACCCGACGGAGGCATCCCCGCGGGCGACGTGACCGGCGCCCAGTTCTGGGTCCTCGCGGGCTCGGCGACCCTCGGCGTTATCTGCCAGGCCCCTGTGCCTGCTGTGGCCGATGAGGCGCGCCGGCATCTCCTTCAAGCCCGACTTCCACTTCCGCGGAACCTCCTTCGGGTCGATGCCCCGCGTGGCCGGCTGGACGTTCGCGACCCTCGGCGTCTCCCCAGGTCGGCGTCCTGTCGACGAACAACCTGGCCGCCATGGCCGACGGCTTCATTGGCCGCAACGGAGCCCAGGGCGGCGTCGTCGGCATCCCTCGCCTACTCGACGGCGTTCATGATCTTCATGGTCCCCCAGTCGCTCATCACGGTGTCTCTGACGACCGCGATCTTCACGCGAATGGCGGGCGCCGTCGCCGACGGCGACGACAAGGCCGTCGCCGACAGCTACCACCTGGGCGTGCGCACGATCACGTCCCTGACTCTCGTCGCCGCCGCGATGCTCATGGCCGGATCGGTCCCCATGATGGAGATCGCGATGGCCGCCAAGGGCGGAGATCCCGCCGCCGTCACCGGCTACGCCCTCGTCCTGACCTCGCTCATGCCGGGCGTCGCGTCGACCGGCATGGTCCTCATGAGCCAGCGCGTCTTCTTCGCCTACGAGGACGTCAAGCCCGTGTTCCTCATGGGCATCGGCCCCACCATCATCCAGGTCATCGTCGGCTGGTCCCTGTACGCCCTGACCGGCGCGCGCTGGTGGGTGGTGGCCGCCGCGCTCGGCGAGACCGCGTGCCGCCTGACCCAGGGCGTCATCGCCATCGTGTGGGTCTCGCGCGAGAACCGCTACGTGGACCGCTCCGGCCTGCTGCGCTCCTACGTGTCCTACCTCGGCGCGGCCGTCGTCTCGGGCATCGTCGGCTTCGCCGTCCTGTGGCTCATGGGCGTCCACACGAGCGTCGGCTCAACGCTGGGCCGCATGGCCCTGGCCGGCGTTAAGCTCACGGTCGTCTCGGCGATCACCGGCCTCGTGTACCTGCTGGTCCTGCGCTTCGCCGCGCCCCGCGAGTCCGCGGCCATGATGCGCCCCTCCTGACGCGCCTGCGTGTCCCCGCCTCTGTGGTGAACATCCTGGCGGCGTCCTCCACGCCGACTCCCGCCCAAACTGCGATAATGGCGGAACACACACCCGATCACACGGAGGATGCGATGGCTCTCACGCCAGAACCGACCGGCGACAAGACGAAACTGCCCTCGTTCGACGAGGTCATCTCTGATCTCGCCGATCCCCGCACCCCCGGAGGTCCCTCCCCGCCGCCCAGGATGCCGCCCCCTGTTCCGCCGGTTCCCGCGCCCCCGGTCGCGGCGCCCGCCGAGGTGCCGACGCTCGGCCCCGCGACGCAGGCCCCCGTCGACAACCCGGCCCTCGTCGAGACCCTGGCCGGCCCCGCCCTCGATGCCATCACCGAGGCCGCGGACGAGGCCGAGGAGGCCCACACCCAGGCGGCCCCTGAGGGCCCACCAGATCCCCGAGGCCCTGGCCGAGCTCGGCGTCGAGCCGCTGACCGAGGGGCGCCGAGGACGGCGTGGACGCCGCCGAGGTTCCCGCGACCGCGTTCCCCTCGCTCCCCCGCCGCCCATGCCCGCCTCCAGCGGCTACGAGCGCGAGGGCGAGGCCTACAACACGGACTTCCCCCACCCCGAGCCGCTCGCCGACGCGCCCTCGACCCACCAGATCCGCGCGTGCGCCCGATCGACGAGGGAACCCGTGCCCGCTGCCCCCGCCGAGGAGGCCACCGAGGTCCTGTCCCCGATCCCGGCCGCGCCCTGCGGTGCCCGCCACGGCCCTCGTCGACCGCGCACGAGCCCAGGCACTGAGGAGGCCCCCTGAGCGCTCCGGCAAGCTCATCGACCCGACGCGGCCCGCGCTGCTCTTCGGCCTCGTCCTGTTCCTCTTCGGAGCGATCTGGGGCCCGTGGATGGCGACGCGCCCCGTCACCGACCTCGACCTGGGTCAGTCCCTGCGCGCCGGCATCAACCCCGACCAGAACCAGAGCGAACCCGCGCCGAACCTGACCACCACGCCGCCGCCGGCGCCCTCCGTGACGCCCGTGATCTCCTCCGTGCAGGTCCTGTCGTGGAACAACGACGACGGCGACCACCCGGACCGCGCGATCAACATGATCGACTCCAACCCGTCCACGTCGTGGAGCTCGCGCTGGTTCGACAACAACCAGTTCCGCGACGAAACCTCCGTCACGATCGTCGTCAAGCTCCAGCAGAAGGCCACCGTGTCCTCGGTGACGCTCAACATGGATCCGGCAACGTCCGGCGGCGAGATCGTCGTGCGTAACGTCACCGACCCGGCGAACCCGCGCGGCGGAACAGAACTGGCCTCCTCGGCGTTGTCTCCGACGACGACGATCCAGCTGCCCGAGCCCGTCGAGACCGACACCATCGCGCTGCAGTTCCGCTCCATGCCCAAGGGCCAGGACGGACGCAACTGGGCGTGGATCTCCGAACTCACCGTCCAGTAACCCTGAAGGAGGGTACATGTCTTTCGTTGCGATTCCGGGCCTGGTGACGGCCGAACCCACCGACGCCTCCGCTGAGGCCGCCGAGGTGCAGGTCCCGTCTGCCGAGGTCCCCGAGGGCGCCACCGTCCACGACGTCGTCATCGTCGGCTCGGGCCCCGCCGGCTACACGGCCGCCGTCTACACGGCTCGTGCGGGCCTGGCCCCCATCGTCCTGGCCGGCCAGCTCGCCGCGGGCGGCGCGCTCATGAACACGACCGAGGTCGAGAACTTCCCGGGCTTCCCCGAGGGCATTCAGGGCCCCGAGCTCATGGATAACATGCGTGAGCAGGCCGAGAAGTTCGGCGCGGACGTTCGCTGTGAGGACGTCGTCGCCGTCAACCTCGAGGGCGACGTCAAGGCCGTGGCCACCGAGGACGAGGTCTTCTACGCGCGCGCCGTCATCCTGGCCACCGGCTCGGAGTACCGTCACATGAACGTGCCCGGCGAGAGGAGTTCTCCGGTCGCGGCGTCTCCCTACTGCGCGACCTGCGACGGTTTCTTCTTCAGGATCGTCGCCTCGCCGTCATCGGCGGCGGCGACTCCGCGATGGAGGAGGCGACCTTCCTCACGAACTTCGCGTCCGAGGTCGTCGTCGTGCACCGCCGCGACGCCCTGCGCGCCCTCGCGCGTCATGGCCGAGCGCGCCTCAACAACCCGAAGATCACCTTCGAGTGGAACGCCACAGTCTCCGAGGTCCTCGGCGACGAGGCCGTGACCGGCCTGCGCCTGACCTCCACGGTGGACGGCTCCGAGCGCGAGATCGCCGTGGACGGCGTGTTCGTCGCGATCGGGCCACCCTGCCCCGCACAGGCTTCCTGCGCGGTCAGGTCGCCCTCGACGAGGCCGGCTACATCACGGTCGACGAGCCGTCGACGCGCACGTCCGTGGCGGGCGTATTCGCGTGCGGCGACGCCGTGGACCACACGTACCGCCAGGCCATCACGGCCGCCGGGTCCGGCTGCCGCGCGGCTCTGGACGCGGAGCGCTGGCTGGCGTCCCCGGGCGACCAGGCGTGACCTCCCCGCTGCTTTCGGCGCGTCCGGCGCTGGCGCGCCACGGCCTCGTACCCGTCCGTGCGGGGTCGGGGGCACTGCTGGCGCAGTGCTGCGGGCGCTACCTGGACGGCGAGGCCACGCCGACAGCCGAGGCGCTCATGCGCTCGCGCTACACGGCGTATGAGCTGCGCGACGGGGACTATTTGTTCCGCACGTGGCACCCGCGCACGCGCCCCCGCACCCCCGTACTGGGTGGAGGGGACGCAGTGGATTGGCCTGCGTATCCTCGGGGCCGAGGCCGGGGGTCCCTCCGACGAGGAGGGAACCGTCACGCTCGAGGCCTCGTGGCGCGACGTGATGACGGGCGAAAGCGGCTCGATGCGGGAGCATTCTCGCTTTTCGCGAAGGGCCGGACGCTGGATGTACGAGTACGGCACCAACGACTGACACTACGGTAGGATTTCAATATGTTTGTTCGTCGACTCCTGTCGCCCCCGTCATCGTCGGGGCTCTTCTCGTCGTGGTGGTTGCTATCGCCGGAGGCTTCATCACGAACCCGCTGCCGATCGACACCGCCGTGTGGACCGACTTCGTCGAGTCGCGCTCGCCCGCGTTGAACACGTTCATGACGGGTGCGTCCTGGCTGTTCGATCCCAAGCGCGCCGTCGTGCTGGCCCTCGTCGTTGCGGCCGCCGTGTGGTGGTTCGTCAAGAAGGTCATGCACGCGCTGTACATCCTGGGGTCCGTGGCTTTCTCGGGGATCAATGGCTACATCATTAAGCACATCGATTCGCGTCCGCGCCCGGAAGAGGCTCTACCGGCTGATCACCGAGGACGGCTATTCCTTCCCGTCGGGCCACGCGACGGCTGTGACCGCCCTGATCGTGTCGCTGGTCATGGTCCTGACGATGACGCGCCTGGGCCGTCGTCTCCGTTACCCTGCTGTGGGTCGCGGCCTTCGTCTTCATCGCGTTCATCTGCATGACGCGCCTGTACCTCGGCGTCCACTGGGTGACGGACGTGATCGGCGGCTTCGGCGTGGGTCTCGGTTCCTCGATGATCCTGGCGCCGTTCATGCTGCGGCCAAACGCGCTGCGCTGGGCCCGCTAGTTATCGGAGCTCAATTGTTGCCGGGAGCGCCTGGGACCGACTGGTCCCGGGCGCTTCTGCGTGCGCTGCGGGGCTACGTGCGCTGCGGGGGCTGTGGGGCTGTGCGGCTCTGGGGCTACGCGGCTGCGGGATCAGGAGCGCTGCGGGGGCTACGCGGCTGCGGGGACTCCCGCCCGCGTGCCCCTCCTCCCCACCCAAATCTCGCATGCAATTCGATTTATTGAAATTTCGTTACGCTGAAAAACGTTGCACTCCAACGGTGTGATTTCAATGTTTGAAATAGTCCCAGGGGAATTGCATGCGACATTGTTGGGGAACCATGAAAGTTGGGGACACAAGCGGATAGGAAACGAACATCCGGATAGCTTACTAACCTATCCGCATCCGCATAACCTATCCGGATACACACAACCTATCCACAAAGTGCCCAGACACAGGGCACAACAGCGGCAGGCTGGACGACGCGGGTTCCGCGCAGGCACGCGGGGTGGGTCGCGCCGAGATCGGCGCACTCCAGACCCGCGCGGGGTCCGCGCATGCACGAGGGGCGGGTACCGAAGTACCCGCCCCTTGTCGGCTCACTCAGCCCCGGCCTCGTCGAGGCTCAGGCCGAATGACCGTCAGCCCTGGCGACGGCGACGCATCCACAGGAACATGCCGCCAACGACGGCCGCTCCCAGTCCCGCTCCGCCGATGAGGCCGTCGAAGCCGGTGCGCGCGAGGCGCTGCGGCAGGCTCGGCTCCACGGCAGGCGCGTCGGGTGCGACGTAACCGAAGTTCACGCCGGTAACCAACTGGTTGTCGAAGCCGATCGTGATGTCACCGGACATGGAGTCGGCGATGCCGTCCGGGTCCTCGGTCTGGTCGAGGCCGGCGAGGTCGCCGTCCGGGTGGACCTTGACGCGGTAGGTGCCGGCGGGCAGCTTGGTGAAGGAGTAGGTGCCGTCCGCATCCGTCGTGGTCGTACCCACGACGTTGCCGTCCTTATCAAGCAGGTCGACCGTCACGCCCCCGAAGGTCTCTTTCACCGTCGGTGTAGGAGCCGGACTTGTCGGCGTCGCGGTAGACGCGGCCGGCGATCGAGTAGTCGGGCACGTAGCCGAAGTTGACGTTCTCCTGGAGGGAGTGGCCGGGGCCCATCGTGTACACCGCGGAGGTGTCGTCGACGGTGGCGTCGGGGTCTTCGGTCTGGTCGTAGTCCTTGATGGCCGAGGAGCGAACGACCTTGACGGTGTACGTGCCGTCGGGCAGGTGCTGGAAGGCGTAGGTGCCGTCGGCGGCGGTGTCGAGCGTCTGAAGGACGTTGCCGTCCTCGTCGAGGAGCTGGACGCTCACGCGCTCGAGGCCGGGCTCGTCACCGTTGATCGTCTTGTCGCGGTTGTCGTCGCGGTAGACGGTTCCGGTGATGGTGTTGTTCGGGACGTAGCCGAAGTCGACGTCGCCCTTGGTGGGGTTGTCCTCGTCGAGGGTGATCGGCTCGGACGCGTTGTCCAGCTTGTTGTCGGGGTCGCCGGTCTGGTCGGTGTCGGCCAGGGCGCCGTCCTTGACGACCGTAACGGAGTAGGTGCCGTCGGGCAGGTGCTCGAAGGAGTACTTGCCGTCCTTGTCGGTCGTCGTGGTGGCGATGACCTTGCCGTCCTTATCGAGGAGCTGGACCGTCACACCGGAGTAGCGTCCTTCGGTGTCGCCCTTGCGTCCGTCGCGGTCACCGTCGCGGTAGATGGTGCCGTTGATGGAGTTGTTGGCGATGTAGCCGAAGTTGACGTCCGTCTCGGTGCGGTGGTCGTTGCTCAGCGAGATGACGCCGGAGACGCTGTCCTTGGTGGAGTCCGGGTCCTCCGTCTGGTCGAGGTCGGTGAGGGCACCGTCCTTGACAACCTTGACGGTGTAGTCGCCGGCGGGCAGCTTGGAGAAGGAGTAGGCGCCGTTCGCGTCCGTCGTCGTGGTCGCGACGACCTTGCCGTCCTTGTCGCGCAGCTCGACGGTCTGGTTGGCGTAGCCCTTCTCGCCCGCGCCGTGCGTCTCGTTGCGGTCACCGTCGCGGTAGACGAGGCCGTGGATCGAGTAGTCCGGCACGTAACCGAAGTCGATGTGGCCCTTGGTGGGGTTGTCCTCGCCCAGGGTCACCGGCTCGGAGGCGTTGTCCTTCGTGGCGTCCGGGTCCTCGGTCTGCTCGGTGTCGGCGAGCTCGCCGTCCTTGACAACCTTGACGGTGTAGTCGCCGGCGGGCAGCTTGGAGAAGGAGTAGGCGCCGTTCGCGTCGGTCGTCGTGGTGGCCACGACGTTTCCGGAGGCGTCGAGGAGCTGGACGGTGACGCCGGAGTATCCGGGCTCGGTGCCGTCCTGGTCGCCGTTGCGCGAGTCGTCGCGGTAGACGGTGCCCGACAGGGAGTTATCGGCAATGTAGCCGAAGTTGACGTCCGTCGTGGACGGGTTGTCGTTGTTCAGCGTGATCGGCTCGGAGGAGTTGTCCTTCGTGGCGTCCGGGTCACCGGTCTGCTCGAGGCCGGCGATGGGGCCCATCCTGAGCGACCGTGACGGTGTAGGTACTGCGGGGAGCTTGTCGAAGGAGTAGGTGCCATCAGCGTCGGTCGTGGTGGTGGCGACGACGGTGCCGTCGGCGCCCACCAGGTTGACCGTCACGCCCTCGTAGAGCTTCTCGCTCCGCATCCAGCGCGCCGGAGCGGTTGCCGTCGCGGTAGATGGTGCCCTTGATGAAGTAGTCGGGCACGTAGCCGAAGTTGACGTTCTTCTTGGTCGGGGTTGTCCTCGTCCAGGGTGATCGGCTCGGATGCGCTGTCCTGGCGCCGTCCGGGGTCCTCGGTCTGCTCGAGGTCGGTGAGGGCACCGTCCTTGACGACCTTGACGGAGTAGGTGCCGTCGGGGCAGGTTGTCGAAGGAGTAGTTGCCGTTCGCGTCGGTCTTAGTGGTCGTGATGACCCTGTCCATCCTTGTCGAGGAGCTGCACCGTCTGCTCGGGGTAGCCGGCCTCTCCCCAGTTCAGGGAGTTGGAGCGGTTGTCGTCACGGTAGATGGTGCCGGAGATCGAGTTGTCCGAGATGTACCCGAAGTTGACGTTCTCCTTGATCGGGTCGTTCAGCTCGAGGGTGATGTCACCGGAGGTGTTGTCCTTGGTGGCGTCGGGGTCCTCGGTCTGGACGAGGTCGGCGATCGGGCCTTCCTTGCGGACACGCACCTTGTAGGTGCCTTCCTCGAGGTTGGTGAAGGCGTAGGCGCCGTGAGCGTCGGTGGTCGTGGTGGCCACGACGTTACCGGCGTTGTCGAGGAGGTCGACGGTCACGCCCTGGTAGAGCTTCTCGCCGTCCTCAAGGGACTCGGAGCGGTCGGCGTCACGATAGATCGTGCCCTTGATCGTGTAGTTCGTGGCGTAGCCGAAGTTCACGTTCTGCACGGAGGGGTTGTCGTGGTTGACCTGGACGACGCCGGAGGTGTGGTCCTTCGTGCCGTCGGGGTCCTCGGTCTGCTCGAGCTTCTTGAGCAGGTCGGATGGTTCCACCTTGACGGTGTACTTGCCGGCGGGCAGCTTCGCGAAGGAGTACGTGCCGTCCGCCTTCGTCGTGGTCGTCGCGACCGTTGCCCCAGCCTCGTTGAGGAGGTTGACGGTGATGCCGTCGAAGCCGGGCTCGCCGTTGTTCAGGGTCTCGGAGCGGTCCTTGTCGTAGTAGACGGTGCCGGAGATCGTGTAGTCCTCCGCGTAGCCGAAGTTGACGTTGGTGACGTCGGGGTCGGAGCGCGTGAAGGTGATGGCCTGGGAGCGCGAGTCGCCGTTGCCGGAGGGGTCCTCGGTCTGCTCGGTGGAGGCGAGCGGGCCGGTCTTGTCGACCTGGACGGTGTAGGTGCCGTCGCTCAGGCCGGTGAAGGAGTAGTTGCCGTCAGCGTCGGTCGTGGTGGTGGCCACAACGGTGCCGGAGGCGTCAACTAGATTCACGGTGATGCCGGACTGCGGGATATCGCCGCTGTCCTTGGTCTTATCGCGGTTCTGGTCGAGGTAGACGTTGCCGGAGATCGCGTGCTTCTTGACGTAGCCGAAGTTGATGTTCTCCTGGACGGGGTTGTCCGCGTTCAGGGTCACGGTCCCGGAGGTGTTGTCCTTCGTGGAGTCCGGGTCCTCGGTCTGGTCGAGGTTAGCGATTGCGCCGGCCTTGGTGACCTTGACGGTGTAGTCGCCGGCGGGCAGGCGCGTGAAGGAGTAGTTGCCATCAGCGTCAGTAGTCGTGGTCGCGATGACGGCACCGTCGGGGCCGAGCAGCTCGACCGTGATGTCCTTGAAGCCCTCTTCACCGTTGGTGTAGGAGGAGGAGTCGTTGGCGTCGTAGTAGACCTTGCCGGACAGGCGGTGCTTGACGGAGATCGAGGCCTTCGCGATGTTGTTGTCCGGGTTCTGGTCGTACTCAGGCGGGTTCACGAAGGAGGCCGTGTTCTCGAGTGTCTTGCCGTCGGTGCCCTCGTCGAGCGTGACGGTGACGTACAGCGAGGCGTACTGGCCGGCGAGCATGTCGCCGAGCTTCCACGTGGTGCCGTCGAAGGTGCCAGCGGCGTTACCGGTGTTGCACTCGCCGGGCACGCCGGAGGTGTAGCCGGAGGTGCACAGGTGCGACTCGGCGGACACGAAGGTCGTGCCGGCGGGGAAAGCCTCGGCGACCTTGACGTCGGGGGCCTTGCCCTGGCCGGAGTTGCCGGCGTCGATGCGGAAGGTGACACTGTCGCCAGGCGCGAGGTTGTCGACGTCGGAGACGACGGTCTTGTTCAGGGCCACGTCGAGCGCAACGACCAGGGCGACCTTGATGGGCTCGGTCGGCAGGATGGCTCGGTTGTTCGAGGCCTGGGTGGCGGCGATCGCGACGGATTCGTAGGCAGTGCCGCTCGCGTTGTCGGGTGCCTTGATGGGCACGATCAGCGGGATGGAAGCACCCGCCTTGATGGGGGTGGCCTGTCCGTTGATGTAGACGCGGTAGGACTTCACGTCCGACCACGAGGCCGGGGTGGCGGTCCAGTCGTTGTCGCACCCTGCGGGGGAGGCGGTCATGGCGTCGCCCTGGTTGATGACTTCGCCGCGGCAGGGGTTGGTCGAGGTGGAGTACTCGATGGTGACCTGGGAGGGGTCGATGCCCGAGCCGGTGCCGATCTGGATGGGGCCGGTCATGATGGGTTCCCATTCGGAGTCGCGCGAGGCACCGCCCTGAACGGAGGTGTCTCCGACGTAGGGGAGGATGCCGTACACGGTCATGTCGGACAGGTCCGCGTTACCAGAGTTGGTGGGTGTGATGCGGAACTGTCCGTCTTCGCCTTGGCGCATGACGGAGGGGCCGTCAGTGTACTTCTTGTAGACGGAGCCGGGCACGGAGCCCAGGGATTCGAGCACCACGTCGGCGCCGGCCTGCTCGGAGACCGTGAAGGTCGAGGAGACGGGGCACACCTGGTCGGCGGTATTGCCGTCACCGTTGACATCGTAGGTGTCGTCGGTCGAGCCGTAGAAGCAGATGGTGGTCTTCTTGGAGGTGAGCGCGTACTCGGGTTCGGCAGCGGAGATGTAGGCCTCATTCTTGTGGGTACCGGCGCTCATCGAGGGGCCGACCTTGCCGCGCAGCTGAATGGTGGTACCACCCTTGGTCTGGTAGCCGGGCCACGTGACCTGGACGAGCTGGCGGGTGCAGCCGGTCGCGTCGGTGACGTCACGGACCGTGACGGTCTTCTCCTTGCCGGCGGGGCCTCCGGTGACAGAGCCCTCGACGAAGGTCATGCCGCAGGGCAGCAGGTCGGAGATGACGGGCTGGGAGTCGACGACGGTCGATGTGTTGTTCGCGGTGACGCTGAAGGTGACCTCGGAGCCGGGGGACGCCAGGCTGCCCTTGATCGTGGACTTGGCGTTGTAGTACTTGGGCAGCGCTGTGCCCAGGGTCAGGACGTCACAGAAGTCGTCGGCGGGGAATCGCGATGTCGTGCGTGCCGTCGAGGGACTTCATGGAGAAGTCGGTGACGCAGTTCTGGACGCGCACCCACTGGTCGGACTTGCCGGCCTTCCAGGCGGCGGCGTTCTTGTCGACGTCGACGTAGGTGACGCCATCCTCGGTGGTGGGCGTGCCGGCGCCGATGGGGCCGGCGACGTTGAGGATGGAGGATTCGCCGGCGGGGATCGTCTGCTTGTAGTGGAAGACGGTCAGGGTATTCGTCGGCCGCGAAGGAGGAGAAGTCGAATGCCTTGCCGCGAGAGACGGTCTGAGTGCCGGTGTTGCCCTTGTTGGTCCAGTAGGTGATCTCGATGGGCGTCGTCGTCTGCGTATCGATGGTCTTGACGCGCATGAGGGGCTTGTCGCAGTCCTTGGAGCCGTCGGTGGGGGACACCAGGCCACAGGTCATGTAGTCGGTGTACTCCATGACGACTGGCACGTTGGACTTGTTGTCGTAGCTGTAGAGCCAGTTGCCCTGCTTGCCACGCTCGAACTGGCTCATGGCACGCTTGTTGAAGCCACCGCCGTAGCGAACCTCATTATCGAAGTGGTGCGTGAACGAGGCATTCGCGGTGAGCGTCTTGGTCTCGTTGTGCATTTCGTTGCCGGTGAGCTTGGCGGTGTTGGTGACCGTGTCGTCGGTGCAGGTGTCGTCGTAGTGGACGGTGACGGACAGGACCACGTTCATGAACGCGGGGTTCACGTCGCCGATGTTCCAGGTGACCGTGTGGGTCGCGGCGTCGTAGGAGCTGGGCACGGTCGCGGCCGTGTTGGTGATGGTGTTACCTGAGGCCGTGGAGGACACGTAGGTCGCGCACTGGGGCAGCGGGTCGGTGACGACGACGTTCGTCATGTTGGTCTTGCCGTTCAGACCGTCGATCGTGGTGTCGTACTTCGGGGTGATCTGGTAGGTCACATCCACGTTCTTCGGGGTCGCGACGGGGCCGGTTTTTCGACAGGAGGGGCGTTGGCTCGGAGTAGATCGTGACGGTGTCCTGTGCGGTCACGGTGGTGTCGCCCGAGGAGAAGGTGGCGACGGGGGTCACCGTGGAGCTGCCGGGGGTTACGCCGCGAGGCGCGGTGAACGTCAGCACGGTCTGGAAGGACGTGCCGGCGGCGACGGTTCCGAGGTTGTAGGTGACGAGGCCGTCCGTGGTCGCTGTCGGGCGCTTGATCTCGGGAGTAACGACCTTGTTGCCGGCGGTGGCCGTGGCGTTGACGCCGTCGGGAGCCGAGTCAGGGTTGGAGTCACCTGCGGGAGTGATCGTGTGCGGCAGCGTGATGGTCACGACCGAGTTCAGGCAGTCCTCTGTGGTGGAGGCGCAGGAAAACTCGACGACGTAGCGTTGTTCGACGCCCTGACAGGTAGGGAGTCCTCGTCGGCGTTGATTGCAAGTTTGAGGGTGGGGGCGGCCGCATATGTGGGCAGCGACGTCACGCCAAGAAGGACGAGAGCGGTCGTCACCAACATGGCAAGCAGCTGGGCTGGCCTCGAAGCCTTTGACCATGTGTCGTTGATGTGCACAGCGTTCTCCTGTTGTGCGGATAAAGGATGAATCAGGCCAATTTTAGCGGTTTCGAAAGCAAGTGTGAAATAGTGGCAGCTATTGCAAAAACTGCTCGTAACTAAAGGTTTATTAGGTCAGATTTCAAACTTCTGACCGATTGTGTGAAAACGACTTATTCACACGGTTTATTCACAAGTGTGCACAGGGCCTGTGGATAAACATTGGCGTATTCCAGCTCAGGGTCGTTAGTCCCGAAGCGACCGCCGATGATCGGCATCATCGATGAGACGCATGACCAGCTGGTCGGATAAATAACGCGGGCACAGCGACCCGATACCTGACATCGGGAGACCATCGCCGAAACAAATTTGCGGAAGCTCACATGACAAAAACCCGCAACCATCAGGTTGCGGGTGAAAACGTGGAGCTAACGGGACTCGAACCCGTAACCCCCTGCTTGCAAAGCAGGTGCGCTACCAATTGCGCCATAGCCCCGTCGGAGACGCTCAGTCCTCCGCGACGTCCGTCACGGACGTCCACAGATCGGCGTTATCAGAGAGATCAAGCAGAACTTGTCGAACGACGATGCCAACGGCGACGACGGATCCGACAGTCACACAGCACGTGACCCATTTCTTCATGATGTCCTCCGCTCAAACTCGCCTGCGGATGGTGGGCCTAGGTGGGCTCGAACCACCGACCTCAGTCTTATCAGGACTGCGCTCTAACCTACTGAGCTATAGGCCCAACCGGCACCCTTGCGGGCACTCGGATATAGTACACAGGATCGGGCCGTCCGGCAAAATCGAGACTTGGTGACGTCCAACACGAATCCGTCGCGACGGGGCGCGGCGCAGAAAGAGAACCCTCGTGACCACAATCATCGACTACGTCAGGAGCGCGACGACTCCGCTGCGCCCCGACCTCTCCCCAGCCGACGCGCTCGCGCTCGCATGCCTGACCTACGTCGACTGTCACGCGCTGCCCGGCCCCCGCTCCACCCGCGGTTGCCTGCTCCGCGACGTCGCCCAGGCCTCGTCGATACCCGCGCTCTTGCGTCACTCGAGCGTGACGCATTCGGACCGCGCGCTCCTGGAGTCAGTCGGCGCGAGCCCGCGTTTTCGTGGCGTGCGGGTGCGCGACGCGGTCACGAGGATCGGTACCTCTCCCCTCGCGCAGTTCGGCGCGCTCACCTTCGTCAACGAGGCCGGGGCTCGTTTCGTGGTCTTCCGCGGGACGGACACGACCGCGGTCGGATGGGCGGAGGACGCCCGCTTCGGGCTCGAATTCCCGACGATCGCGCAGCGGTGGGCGGTACGCTACCTGGACTACGCTGCCGGCCGAGGAGGCGGACCCCTCACCGTGATCGGGCACTCGAAGGGCGGCAATCTGGCGCTCTACGCGGCTGCCTCCTGCCCCGCCGTCTTGCGCGTCTATGCGTTCGACCCGTTGGGTTTTCCCGCGTCGGTCGTTGACGACGGTTTCTTTCGCGGCATTGACGGGCGAATGCGTATCTACGTGACGGCCGACTCGTGGGTGAGCCCGCTGCTTCCCCTGCCCGCTCCGGCGACGGCTGTCGCGTCGTCCTGGCCGGGGCCGCTCAGCCACAACCCGTACTCATGGCCGATCGAGGGCTCGTCGCTCCGGCGCGATCTGCGGCCACCGTCGCGTTCCGGGGCTGCGCTCGGTGGCCTCGTCGGCGTCCTGCTGAGGGTTCACCGACGCGGATAGCCGACACGCAGGCAGGCACAGACGCAGGCACACAGGCACTCGCGCAAGGGGCCGGCGTGAGCCGACCCCTTGCGCGAGTGCCCCCACTCGTCCATGAGAGACACCTTGATGCCGCCCACCAGGGACGCGACGACGTTGTAGAGCATGGCGCCCAGCGTCGACAGCGCGGTGAGCAGGATGACGTTGATGACGGCGACGATGGTCGCGTAGGAGATGACGCGAGGCAGGCGCGCGTAGTCCAGCAGGTCCACGAAACGGCCGGCGCCCACGGTCTGCAGGAATTCTTCGATCTGACTGAAGACGTGCATGGCGTCGACCATGAGCCACAGGACGATCGTGGCGACGACCATCGCGATACCCAGGGCGACGGACAGGAGGAAAGACACCTTCATGACGGTCCACGCGTCGATACGCGCGATCGCCAGGTCAACTCGGCGGGGAGCGTCGCTGCGGGCGCTCGAGACGTGGTCGCTCATGGGTTTCCTTCCAGGTCGCACTTCCTACCTGCCAGGCTACCGCATCGCCGGGCACCGGCGCTGGTTCCGCGCCGCTTTGGAAGCTTGATCACGGGACGAGGCCCCCGCCTCGTCCCGTGATCACGCGTCAGTTGTCGGTAACTTCGGTGTCGCCGCCCTCAGAGGCCGTGGCCTCGCCGGCAGGGGCGTCGGTCCCCTCCGCGGCATCCGCAGCCGCGGTGGCCTCGGTGTTCTCGGTGTCGTCGGCCCTCGTCGTCCCCCGAGTCGGGGTTGCGGGTGATCGCGATGATGCGGTCGCCCTCGTCCGGGCGGGCGAAGATGACGCCCATGGTGTTGCGGGCGGTGGGTCGCACGTCGGAGGCGTTGACCTGGACGAGCTTGCCGGATTCGGTGATGACCATGACGTCCTCGTCGGGGCGCACGACGAGGGGCGCCGACCAGGCCGCCGCGTTCGTCGACGAGCTTGCCGACGCGCACGCCGAGGGTGCCGCGCGACTTCGTCGGGTATTCCTCGACGGGGGTGCGCTTGGCGTAGCCGGAATCGGTGACGATGAGCAGGTCGGTGCCCTCGCGGGGACCTCCATGCTGAGCAGCTCGTCGTCGCCGCGGAACTTCATGCCGCGCACGCCGGACGTGGAGCGGCCCATGGAGCGCAGCTGGTCGTCGGTGGCGGTGAAGCGCACGGCCTGGCCGTCGCGCGAGACGAGAATGAGGTCCTCGTCGGCCATGATGGTCTGCGCGGAGACCAGCTCGTCGGGCTTGCCGTCCTCGTCCTCGCGCAGGTTGATGGCGATGATGCCGCCGGAGCGGGGTGAGTTGTACAGGCTCAGCGGGGTCTTCTTCACCAGGCCGCGCTTGGTGGCCAGGACCAGGAAGTCCGCGTCCTCGTAGGTGCGGATCGCGAGGACCTGCGCGATGTGCTCGTCGGGCTGGAATGCCAGCAGGTTGGCGACGTGCTGGCCCTTGGCGTCGCGGCCGCCTTCGGGGATTTCGTAGGCCTTGGCGCGGTAGACGCGGCCGAGGTTGGTGAAGAAGAGCAGCCAGTTGTGCGTGGTGGTGACGAAGAAGTGTTCGACCACGTCGTCGCCGCGCAGCTGGGTGCCGCGCACGCCCTTGCCGCCGCGCTTTCTGCGAGCGGTAGTTGTCGGTGCGGGTGCGCTTGGCGAAGCCATCGCGGGTGATGGTGACGACGACGTCCTCTTCGGGGATGAGGTCTTCCATCGACATTTCCCCGTCGAAGGGGAGGATGCGGGTGCGGCGCTCGTCGCCGAACTTGTCGACGATCTCGCCGAGTTCGGCGGAGATGATGGCGCGCTGGCGCTCGGGCTTGGCGAGGATGTCGTTGAGGTCGTCGACGCGGGCCTTGAGTTCGGCGTACTCGTCCATGATCTTCTGGCGTTCGAGGGCGGCCAGGCGGCGCAGCTGGAGGGCCAGGATCGCGTCGGCTTGGATGGCGTCCACGTCAAGCAGGTCGATCAGGCCTGCGCGGGCCTCGTCGACGGTCGGGGAGCGGCGGATGAGGGCGATGACCTCGTCGAGGGCGTCGAGGGCCTTCAGGTAGCCTTCGAGGATGTGCAGGCGTTCGAGGGCCTTGCGCAGGCGGAAGCGCGTGCGGCGCACGATGACATCCATCTGGTGGGTGATCCAGTGGCGGATGAAGCCGTCGATGGACAGGGGTGCGGGGACACGCCGTCGACGAGCGCGAGCATGTTGGCGGAGAAGTTCTCCTGCAGGCTGGTGCGCTTGTAGAGGTTGTTGAGGACGACCTTGGCAGACGGCGTCGCGCTTGAGGACGATGACGAGGCGCTGGCCGGTACGGCCGGAGGTTTCGTCGCGGATGTCGGCGATGCCGCCGATCGCTCCGTCGCGCACGAGCTGGGCGATCTTGTCGGCGAGGTTGTCGGGGTTGACCTGGTAGGGCAGCTCGGTGACGACGAGGCACTGGCGGCCCTGGATTTCCTCAACGTTGACGACGGCGCGCTGCGTGATGGAGCCCGCGACCCGGTGCGGTAGGCGTCTTCGATGCCCTTGTGGCCCAGGATGGTGGCGCCGGTGGGGAAGTCGGGTCCGGGGATCAGCGTGAGGAGTGCTTCGAGGAGTTCTTCGCGCGAGGCCTCGGGGTTGTCGAGCGCCCACTGGACGCCGCGCGCGAGTTCGCGCAGGTTGTGCGGCGGGATGCGCGTGGCCATGCCGACGGCGATGCCTTCGGATCGTTGGCCAGCAGGTTCGGGGAAACGGGCGGGCAGGATGGTGGGTTCCTGGTTGCGGCCGTCGTAGTTGTCCTGAAATCGACGCATTCTTCGTCGATGTCGCGGACCATCTCCATGGCCAGGGGTGCCATCTTGCACTCGGTGTAACGGGGGGCCGCAGGGGCTGAGGTTGCCAGGGGTGCCGAAGTTACCCTGGCCGGCGACGAGGGGTAGCGCAGCGACCAGGGGCTGCACGAGGCGCGCGAGGGCGTCGTAGATCGCGGCGTCGCCGTGAGGGGTGGTAGTTACCCATGACCTCGCCGACGACGCGGGAGGACTTGGAGAACGAGGAGGTGGGGCGGTATCCGCCGTCGTACATGGCGTACAGGACGCGGCGGTGGACGGGCTTGAGGCCGTCGCGCACGTCGGGCAGGGCGCGTCCGACGATGACGCTCATCGCGTAGTCGAGGTAGGGAGCGCTGCATCTCCTTTTGCAGGTCGACCTGGCGAATGCGCTCGGTGTCCGAGATGTGCCGCGCGTCAGTAGTCTGCTCGTCGCTCACGTTTTTCCTTACGTTGTTTCTGCTCGATCAGACCCGCCCGGTACGAGGCCGGGGCTGGGCTGGTCGCGGTGTTGTCAGATGTCGAGGAAGCGCACGTCGGTGGCGTTGCGCTGGATGAACGTGCGGCGTCGGTCGACGTCGTCGCCCATGAGGATCGTGAAGGTTTCGTCGGCGTCTGCGGCCTCGTCGAGGGTGACCTGCTTAAGGATTCGATGTTCCGGATCCATGGTGGTCTCCCACAGTTCGTGGTCGTTCATTTCGCCGAGGCCCTTGTAGCGCTGGATGCCACCTTCCTTGGGCAGGCGGCGGTTCGCGGCGGCGCCGGCGGCGAGCAATTCGTCTCGCTCCTTGTCGGAGTAGGCGAATTCATGCTCGGCGTTGGTCCACTTGATGCGGTACAGCGGGGGCATCGCAATGAAGGTGTGGCCACCCTCGATGAGGGGACGCATGTAGCGGAAGAGGAGGGTCAGCAGCAGCGTGGCAATGTGCTGGCCGTCGACGTCGGCGTCCGCCATGATGACGATCTTGCCGTAGCGGAGCTTGGAGATGTCGAAGTCTTCGCCAATGCCGGTCCCGAAGGCAGTGATGAGGGAGCGGATCGTGTCCGAGGACAGAGCTCGGTCCAGGCGCGCCTTTTCGACGTTGAGGATCTTGCCGCGGATCGGCAGGATGGCCTGGCGCTCGGGGTCGCGGCCGCCGACGGCGGAGCCGCCTGCGGAGTCACCCTCGACGATGAAGATTTCACATTCGGAGGGCGTGCGCGAGGAGCAGTCGCGCAGCTTGCCGGGCATGGAGGCGGATTCGAGGACGCCCTTGCGGCGTGTGGCCTCACGCGCCTTGCGGGCGGCGACGCGGGCGGCCTGGGCGGCCTGGCCCTTGGCGATGATGGCCTTGGCGTCGGCGGGGTGGGCGTCGAACCAGTCGGTGAGCTTGGAATATACCTGTTGGGCGACGAAGGTGCGGGCTTCGGTGTTGCCGAGCTTGGTCTTTGTCTGGCCTTCGAACTGAGGTTCGGTGAGCTTGATCGAGATGACGGCGGTCAGGCCTTCGCGGACGTCGTCACCGGTGAGGTTGTCGTCCTTGTCGCGGATGATGCCCTTGTCGCGGCCGTAGCGGTTGACGAGGGAGGTCAGCGCGGTGCGGAAAGCCCTCCTCGTGCATGCCGCCTTCGGTTGTGTTGATGGTGTTGGCGAAGGTGTGGACGGAGGAGGGTAGGCGGTGGTCCACTGCATGGCGATTTCCACGCTCATGGTGCCTTCGTCGTTTGTCGGCTTCGAAGTCGATGATCTCGTTGTTGATCGTGTCGGACTTCTTGGCGGAATCGAGGTACTCGACGTAGTCGCGCAGGCCGTGCTCGTAGCAGTAGGGTGACGGTACGGTGGCCCTTGGTCTTCTTGTCCGAGGCCTCCTCACCGCCTGCGATCTCGTCGCCTTCGTCGGTGGCGAACTCACGCTCGTCGGTCAGGGTGATGCGCAGGCCCTTGTTGAGGAAGGCCATCTGCTGGAAGCGCTGGCGCAGGGTCTCGAAGTCAAATTCGACGGTTTCGAAGATCTCGGGGTCCGGGTAGAAGACCTGCGTGGTGCCGGTTTCGTCGGTTGCTTCGCCGCGTTCGAGGGGGGTGATGGGGGTGCCGCCGTTTGCGAACGACATGCGCCACACGTAGCCCTGACGGCGGATTTCGGTGTTCACGCGGGTGGACAGGGCGTTGACGACGGAGATGCCGACGCCGTGCAGGCCGCCAGAGACGGCGTACCCGCCGCCGCCGAACTTACCGCCGGCGTGGAGGATCGTCATGACGACCTCGACGGTGGGCTTGTGCTCGGTGGGGTGCTCGTCGACGGGGATGCCTCGGCCGTTGTCGACGACTTTGATGCCGCCGTCTGCCTGGATGGTAACCTCAATGTGGTCCGCGTAGCCGGCCAGGGCCTCGTCGACGGAGTTGTCGACGACCTCGTAGACGAGGTGGTGCAGGCCGCGTTCGCCGGTCGAGCCGATGTACATGCCCGGACGCTTGCGGACGGCTTCCAGGCCTTCGAGGACGGTGATGTCCGATGCGCCGTAGGACTGCTCGCCTTCGGCGGTCTTCTCGTTGTCAGCCACGTGGCTCCCCTCGCATTGCGCGAAAAT